>Ga0210059_1001058_pt1 | contig 39893 bp, 34 predicted proteins | sample Ectturendosymbi2_FD_188042 | JGI IMG/M metagenome (GOLD analysis project Ga0210059, IMG submission 188042) | Ecteinascidia turbinata endosymbiont from Florida, USA - Sample 2 (SPAdes) (version 2) | ecosystem: Host-associated > Tunicates > Ascidians > Unclassified | place: Key West, Florida... | reverse complement strand
ACAACTTCATCCGAACCGTCTGTTTGCATCTTGGCGAAGGTGATGAAAACCTGAAGAAGGTCAGCGATGGTGGGCAAGGGATCATCCAAAACATATTCACACGCTGTTGCACAAGTCGACCGAAGTATAAGTGGTTAAAATCCTTGAACTGCACAATCGCGCTTGTAACATTACTTCATATTCGCGTAAACGTGGATTAAAAGTCGTCTTTGTAGAACACAATGCGCTTCTGAGGAACAGAAAGAGAAAGACTTCGATCAACACATTCGTTCACTCAGCATGTTCGTAGTGGATATGACGTGACTTTTAAATAAAAGCCAGTCATTAACGTGCAAGTTCACGCGGATGTTGACATTCTCCCGAGCTGGAAGTCAGAAAAAGGTTATTTCACAACGAAACACAACACGTGTCGCGAACGTTTATCTACAGATTTCCCATACATATTTTATCATGATTGCTGGGACAGAGGTGCAAAGTTGAAATATACCAATGCTGGTAAGTTCAGCAGTGGCGTGAAACTGCAACAAATCGTGAAAGAATGCTTTTGAGCGTACTTCACGTTGCTGCCTTGTGTTCAACCACACCAACATGAAGCAGGTGCTTGATAAAATGGAGACAACTTTTTTGATTTTCGAAGGCTCTGCTCTATTGAAGTTTATCGATTCTATTTTACTGAACATGTGAAGCAAATTCACTTGCGACAAAAGCGTCAAGTTGACAACTTGGTTTCAAATTTCTGAAATCGGGTGGTTCTTAGACATAGAAACAGTGGATCAAAAATTTCCACTTAAATTTACTGCAAGTTCATGGCGACTGATTTACTAATACGAGTTTCCTGAAGAAGATTTGGGACCAATATTGTTGACCACAACAAGTGAAAACAAGCATGCAAATCAGCTTGAAAAAATACAAAATACTGATATATCACCTCATCCAGGGTCGTTTGGCTCACAGAATAATCCTCAATATGAAGTTTCGCTTTATTCAACTCTATCGCTTCAAAAATATGCGAAAGTTTGAATTCGTTGATTGGAATTTGATACTGGAGAAAAACAGTAAGTTTTAATTGGCAACCAACGGCTGAGTACAAATCTTTGGTGTGAAACATATTGCGAGTGCATGAATACGACACAGCAGTGAACACGAATTCTGTCCGGAAACGACTTTTATGTCATGCAGGTATCTCCGGTTGGGAGTTAGAAGTGTATTGGAATTATTGTCCAATCTTCCAGACAAATTAACCTCCCGATATTTACAATAGGTTATGCAACTGATCGTCAAAGTAAGTGTCCGCTCGAAATTCGCTCTTCACTTCATGAAGCGCGGACCCAAATTACTGCTTTCGCATTTAACCCATAAGCAGCTGAAGGTCAGAGGCGGCATGTTTTTGTGATCGTATTCGTAACTTTGGAAATTTTAGGCCGAACGAAACACATTTGCCAGAAACGTTACTTCGCTTTTAGACAACTCAGGTACTAAATTGTAGATATCTACGAATTTTAGTCATAACTTGTGATAAATCGTGGGAAGGGTTCACGGACAATCCGGCAACACTTGGGCGGTGTGACAGTTTGCAACATGGCGTCCCAGCAACAAGAGAACTCGTTGACAGGTAAAAAGTGGAAACACTTGTTGCAAAAAGATCTTCCTAATACTTCCTCAATGGATCGAAAAATGGAAAAACGCGGCTCAGAAGGTGGTGTCCAAAAGTCGAACCCGGTTTAAAATCCACGTTCACTGAAAATAATACTTTGAAAGATTTTTTGACACACCATCGAAATGCACTGCTTGTGGCGCTGCGAGGGGGTCGTACAGACAAAGCGGGAAGTGCTTGTGGTTCAGTCCTGTTCAAGACAAGCCGCTCGTTCGTCAGGTTCTAATACACTCAGCAGTGAAAATTTTTGTTGCTCGCATTCGAGCGGCACGAAGTGGGACCCGATGCGCCAAGGTTCTGCAGAAGAAGCCTGTGATCTCAGCATTAACTTTGATAGCATTTATTTATTTTGATACAGATCGTATTATTCAATGCCTCCGCGTCTACTTTGCGTGCCTCAAGTTCACAAAACGTCGGTCGCCCTCTTCTGGGGAGGGGTTTGTTCCTGTTGTATTTCTGAGGCAGCTGACACCAAAAAATGCTCCCTTGTTACGTGCGGTCGTTTTGCTGGTACATACAAACTGAACAACGATCCTTCCCATACGTCTTATAGGAGTGAATGTGCAAATACTTGCGGAAGTGAAGAAAACTTTTTCCTCAAAAGATTTTACAAAATACTGATCTTCATGGGGATTTGACGCAAAATAAAGACCGCATTGTTCAAAACTCTACGGCGACACGGTGTTGAACTTAAAAATTTGATGAAACGCGACTTCGATTTCTTTTCTTAAAACCTTAAACAAAATCGAAGATCGTCTCACCAGAAGCGCGTTGCTGTGGTTCTCTTTCAGAATAGATTTTGGAAAAGAAGTGACCATGAACGACTGAACAGCTTCAGCAACGTTGTCCGAATTACCGAGCCGCAGTGAAAGCAGGTAGCCCTGACCAAATCTGTAAACATCGAAACTCAAGACGGTACCAATGGACTGTGCCGCAATCCAACAAGTGTCTGCCAACAATGCAGCAACAACAAAAACAAAATTTTTCTGCCTTCTTTTGCGCGAGCAAATGCAGATGAATGTTCGCATGTTCCAAAAGTAAAAAGACGATTGCTAGTGTTTGAATTTTATTTTTGCAAATGCAGGGAAGGCACATATCCATAGATTTGCATGAATTATCAGATCTACCGCAGTCGATAACACTGAGAACAGGTCAGACGTTCTTCAAAAAACGTGTTGAACGCAGGAAATCGGCAAAGGACTCGAAACTAAACGATTCCATCCCAGGTTCTGTATTCTCGACTATACTTGGGATAGTTTCAACTCCATGCCCACCCAGTGAATTAGTTTCTTTTTCTAATTTATACAGTTCAAATTTCATGAAAAGTATACTTTTTTGGTGGTCCCTAGCAAATATTACAACAACTAAACCAAATTTATGTTCCATATCAACAAAATAAATTCAAGCAATGTCATCTCGCCATCAAAATAATTGATAAAAATTTATCGCCCTGTCCCAATGTCTACTCCTGAGCTACAAGCCTTTCTGCATGCTTGCACTTGCCTCGCAGCCACAATTCCATTTATCATAAAACACGATTACTGCCCTGCATTCATTTTGGCGCAACGTAAGGCATCAACAAGGGGGAACAATACAAACCACAGCGCACCTGTTTTTCAGGTGCTGGGGACTTCCAATGCACTTGTAGCGCCCGTTCACCATGATCGCCAGCCTGGTACAGAGCGCCTCGCACTCCTCCATACTGTGTGAGGTGAGCACCACACAACGACCACCGCGAACCGCTTCAGCGACTCGTTTCCACAGGAACCGGCGCGACATCGGATCCATTCCAGCAGTCGGCTCGTCCTTAAAAAATAAATTTGTCGGAAGTCGCAACAGCAGGATCTCCATCGTGATCCAAGTAGCAACAAACCTACAACGATTCACAAGACATGTGTGGCAGACGTTTTGATAGAGTTAGCCAAGAACGTTGATTCTCGCCTTCTACTTTGAACTTTACAACGACATTACAATGAACTGTTCACTGGCTCCAGAAAACTACGAATTTGACCGCTTCACCAAGGAGGCCAACAAAAAGGTGTGGGAACGCACCCAAAAAAACTAGCCATTTTAAAACAGCTTCCAACTCATTTTAAAGCAAACCATGAAAAAGGTGTGGGAACGCTGTTTCCACGCGTTCCCGCCCCACTACACCCCTGCACCTCACGCTACTTTCTAAACCTTCCAGCTCGAGCTGCGCTACTTAGGAGCAAAATCACGTTTTGGTTCCTAACTAACAAATCGCTAGACAGAGAAGAATGATGCAGGCGTATTTAAACAAGAAACCTAAAGATTTTTCCACTGAGATGAAAAACTATAGTTTTGTGTGAGCGTAATTTTTGAGGAAAACGCTGTAGTTTTCTATTCGTCTTTGCTGTTTTTGATTGGTGTACCAAGAACTGCTAGCAACCTTTCTTGTTTGTGTTTTCAAAGAGTTTTTCCACTACTCTGCACAAGGACTGCAGCTAACCATCGGTACAAAAAATATTCAATCTTCATCATTTTGACAATAAGTCTTCACAACGGCGACGCAGCCGAACCAGCCAGCAAATTGTTTTGATACTGAAACTTGTGCAGTTTGAAACACGTTGGCATTCTTTTTGCATGGCATTCTTTTTGCATAAGCTTAATGACTTTCTAAATTACAAATAATTTATTGTACGTGTGAATTTCCATTCATTCCAACAAGGCGCATCCGCTCATCTCATCTTTCTATTGGAAGCATTGATACGAGTTGGTGCTTTACAGGAAGTGCGTTGAAGATAATTCCTGATTATTTAGCAATAATTTGATGCATTTCGTGTAACAGTTTACTTATTCATGTGAAATGTTGGAAAAAGAAGTGAATTTCCAGAACAAACGACTAACTGCATTGAAGACAGTATTCGACTGATTTCTCTTGATGACAACAGCAGCATCGTAACCTTCACATGCATCGTACTTTATAAAAGGAATTTTTGAAGCAGCATCTCACCAAAAATACGACGGGCGGCGAACCAATAAAGGCAATGGCAGCAGAAAGCTTCCGTTTGTTGCCGCCACTGTACGTTCCCGCACATTTGTTGGCGTACATCTTCAATCCGAACCGTTCGATGCCCCACTCTGCTACTCTGGGAATGTCTTCGGGGGGGACGCCGCGCAGCTTCGCGTAGAACTCCAAGTGCTCTCGACCTGAGAAGTACCTTTTCAGTCACTTGAACGCACAGCTGCTTGAAATGTCAGACCAACCCACAAAATATTTACTTTATGTTTCAGACGTAAATGTTTTCATAATTCAAAATTTATGGAACACTGTGAAGCGCTTTTAACGTAATTTTCCTCGATCGCAACGTGTGCATCTAGGGTGACAAATCCCTATTACATGGGTGGCCAACCAGTTAGAGACCAAGTGCCACATTTATTGCTGTGTTACCGCAAAGAGTCACATCATACACATGGGCACATAAGAACGTCACCCCATCTCTTTCTCACTCACACATATAGCCTACAGTACCTTTACTCAGCTACATTTACTGTAAACACCACACACCAACATGACAATGACAGAACTTTACAAACCATTTATTGTTATGCATGTTATTTAGTGGGACTTCAGGTAATTACGTAAGAGATGCACGCGGCTCGCGAGCCGCGGGTTGGCCACCCTGCCTTGTTAAGTTTCAGCTATCGTCACCATTCTACAGGCGACAGCAGGTCAAACGTGAAGATTTGTAGGTACGTCACACAAAAAACGTTAAAGCCGTGACGTTTTACAAGCCGCACTGCGCTAAAAAGACTTATAAAGATGTTACCAAGATGGTGCTTTGTTAGTGAAAATTCAGTCACAGGTAACAACCTACCAGTCAACAAACTGTTGAGTGCTTCGAACTGCGGACAGTATCCTGTGTTCTGCTGCACTTCACGTATATTGTTCAAAATGCTTTGACCGCAAATGAAGGCGTCTCCTGCAGTGGGGGTCGTGTCCCCGGTCAGCATCTTAAACGTGGTGGTCTTCCCGGCCCCATTCACCCCCAACAATCCAAAGCACTCGCCCTTGGGAACTCCGACGTTCATTCTGGATAGCATTAGATTGATTTTGGGAAGCAGCCATCAGTATCATTCCCAGATTCAGTAAAACGTATCCCACAAAATATTGCCATAGCGACGAGGCAGGAAGCGAAAAAATCTTACCCATGTGAACCCCACACACTACCAGCAATGCCAAAAACATATCTTACATCAATGGTAAATATTTTCTTCACACAAAGACGTTTTAACGGACTTTATAATCTGCAACATTTTGAAAGGAAGAAACTTTACTTCTACAGCCTTCGGCAGCATCGTTAGTAGGCAGATGCAACCATCGTTTACACATCGTTTTCCCGTCACGATACCACGCTTGAAATGTGCACAAAATTCACCTTTTTCTTGAGCAGCAACAGATAAAATAATGAAACTTAACTTTGATTTAATGCATGATGCTACCTTAGGGTCTTTACCTGTCAACAGCTCTTAACGTTTTGCCTGCTCTACGCCTCTTGTAGACTTTTGTCAAGTTTTTAATTTGTAAGACGTCCTTGCATTCTCGTTCAGCTATGCGTCGTTTTTCCGCAGTGACGTCCACATCCTGGAGAAGAACACTCGGAGGTGACGCTTCTCTTAGACTCCGGCCCCATTCCGGCTTAATGAAGAACCTTGCCAATAAAAAATATTGGGTTTTGATATGCCGGTTTAAGTATCAGCAACCAACGAAATCTCCAGCAAAGCTTCATATGTTACTGAAGAGTTCGGACCAACAACACCTCTACCTTGTTCTTTGCGTTGAAAACCACGCTTTTATCAATCTAATGCAGAGGTGAGGTACCTGCAGTGTGTGTTCATTTTCATACCCGCCTCCCCTTTGGGGAGAGTCGCGGGTGCAGTAGCTCTACGAGGTCTTTAAATTTTTCACGGTTTTTAGCAATCTTATGTGATTATAATTCTGCTGGCTTCACACCTAGACGCGACCCACCAAGGTCGGAGATGTAGTCACACCACCTGGTCCTTGGTCGACCTCTGGGCCACTTTCCCGCTGGTGTAGTCAGCAGGACTTATCCCGCCGATCTTTCTTAAAGGTATTATGGACACATGGCCGAACTAACGTAGCTGGAATCTCTCGATTCGGAGAAGCGGCTCAGCATTTAAAGGCTTTACATATTTCAAAGCTCCGCACTTTGTCGCGAAGTGTCACACCGTGAACCCTTCGCAAAAACCCCATTTCTGCAGCTTGTAGGCTAACTGAGATAGCACTCTTTCGGCTATTACCCAAGAATCACTGCCAAAGTTGTTCCAGGTGACAGTTTTCCGGGTGGCAGAAGTCCGGATACCCAGTGATCAGTGTTGTTTAAGGCGTTTTGAGAGACCGAAACAGTCCTTCAAATTTGTCCAACAGTTTCTCAATATACAGTAGAACCTTGCGCTACGACTAGGGCTGGGTTCAAGTAACAAAAATTTATTGTTTAAGTAATAAGTAGTTTCTAACAGATTAAGTAGCAATCGACATTTGGACTTAAAACATGCAAGTACGTCAAAATCATTGCAATTTTTGAATCACATAATGGGCGGTTCAGACAAAATTCGCACTTGTTGGCCGCGATTCAATTTTTTGGAATGAGCTTCTAGCTCCAAAGCGTAATCATGCTGACAACGAACAACAGTGGCTTACAAAGCGCTCTGCACATGCAAGAAATCTATTCGCCTGAATGGCTTATTTTATGTGTGATGATAAATGTCATGCATAATATTGCGTTTACAGCAACAGACGTGGCTTTTGAAATCTGAACTTCTCTAAAAACAAATTACTTAAAATATCAAGTAATGGCAAAATTACTTAATCAAATAATTAGTGAGGGTTTTCTAGTAACTAATTAAGTAATTACTTGAACCCAGCTCTTGCTCCGACCCCAGCTAAAATTCACGAAACCTATTTTATGACCATCTTGGAAAATATTTGCGGTCTCTTGAAATGTCTTTTGGTTACCAAGGTCAAACCTTTAAACAACCTGCCCGTAATAACACAAAGGTTCCCCACCAACCCTGGTCTCATTTCTACTAACAGCGGAAATTGGTTGCTTTATGGGTTCAGTAAAACCAAGTCGATAGCGTTTGCATGAGTTTATAAGGCTGCATAGCGTTGTTTGATTGTAGGGGTCAAAACGTAGACAAGGACCGAAACTGGTTCAATTCGTCAAGGAAAGAGTATATACAGGGTGACACAAAAAAACGGTCATCCCAAAAAATCGAGTAACTTCCAAAATTTTATTTAGATTGACACAAAACGTCAGCTACATTAGGTCAAGCCTGTGTAGCAGACATCTCCAAAATTTCAAGTCTGTACAACAAAAACTCTTTGTTTCACTGGCGCTCAAAATTGTGCTCCAGATGAGCGCCCCGGCGCTGCAGGTACATTTGGATCCGGCGGCAAAGTTCTCGATGACCCTCCCGCATTCCTACCTTGGGATCGCTCTTATTGCTGCTGTGATTGCTGCCTTCAGGTCAGGGGTAGTCTGGGGGTTGTTGCCATACACCCTGTCCTTAAGGTACCCCCACAGATAAAAATCTGGGGGTTTCAAGTCCGATGAATGCGGCGACCACTGCGGGTCACACCTGCGGCTGATCAGTCGGTCAGGGGAACGCTGCTGTAGCCATGCCAATGATTCGTTTGAGGTGTGGGGGGTGGCACCATACTGCTGGAACCATTGCAGAACCCTGACGACCCTTCCGTCGACCAAGTGATGTCCAGAACTTGCCAAACACCTGGACATATCGCTCGGTGTTGATTGTCACGGACCGTTCGTTGTCGTCTTCGAACCAGAATGGTCCAATGATGCCATGTTTGGAGATGGCAACCCAGGCAGTGCACTTCACAGAGTGTAATGGCCTTTGCAGGCAGTGCTCAGGGGGTGTGCTACCCCAAAAGATGTTGTTTGAGTTCACGTGACCTGACAACAGAAAATGTGCCTCGTCCGAAAACCAGACATTGCCAAGAAAGTCTGGCACAGCGTCAATCTTGTCGAAAAAGCACTGGCACATGATCACTCGCTTCCTCATGTCGTCAGGTGTAAGCTTTCGTTTAATCTGTATCCTGTCAGGATACATGTGGAGATCTGCGATCAAAATTCTCCGCACGGACTCCCGGTTGATTCCAAGCTCCTGACTTCGCCGACGCACAGACTTGCTTGGGCTGTGGACAACAGCGTCGCTGACAGACGCAACGTTGTGTGGTGCCCTTGATGATTTCGGTCGTCCAGAGTGTGATTGTCTGTTCGTGTCTTTACGATTGAGGTTATCCACAGTCCCATGGGTTCTGAACTTGTTGACCCATCTGTAGATCATTGAGTGGACAGGAAATTCACGACATCCGAACCGTTCTTTGAATTGCAATTGAGCTGTGTGGATAGACTTCTGCCGAAATATGCCTCAACTATAAATATATTTTGCTCAATAGTCCATGGCATCTCGAAGGTCAAATTTGGTAGACTCTTATAACATTACTTCTACTTGGTAACTCTGAAAAATAAAAAGAATTGATTAATTATTTCAAAAGTTATTCAAGTTTAGGTGATGACCGTTTTTTTGTGTCACCCTGTACTTAAAGCTGGTTTAGGACTATAATAAGAGCTATAAAAAGTAAGGTAAAACAAGTAATCGTTGCTCAGTAATATCAGCAGGAAGCAGCAGAAAATCTCACACCTGTATTGTATCAGCAGAGTCAATATGAAGAAGACGACACCTTCGATTGCTAGCGCCATCAAGTTGCGACCAACCAAATCGAAAGTTAACGGGTTGGTGTACGAGTCAATGCCTGAAAGGAGGAAATAAGTAAAAAGCCACTGAACTGCCCTGACGTTGAAAAACACACAAAATACATCACGATGTATCTTTCTTTGATTACGTACTTCAGCAAGGCCTGGCCTCGTTAATAAAGTGAAGCTTACTGCGTCCGTGAGCAAAGCAACTCTCTTGGGCAATGGCTCGACGAGTTATGGCCGACCTAAACACTTTAAGATGCATGGCAGTGGCTTCTGGGCAGAATTTGGGCCATGAATCCGCTAGCGAATGCACAAGAGTCACTTAAGGGCTCATAAAATGCGGACTTTTGTATAGTTTCTTTTTTAAAAAACGGGAGAATTGACTTTTGGGTTTTTCCACAGGCCCCCAAATCGTCACTGGAACCATCTCGTGACGTCATACTGCCCTAAAAATTCCAAATCCAAAAGTACCTAATTTTTTCTAATCAAAAGCACAAGACTTCGCATCTTTTGATGTTTCAATTTGCTCTCTAGCACTATCGGCTCGCGAGTTATGGTCGAAACCGCTCGAACCACTACAGCGGCTTTGCGGTCCTTAAGAAGGGTTTACGGTTGTTTCGCCGTACATTTAATCGGGGCCCTCGTAACAACACGACTGCTGGTTATCGCACTATAGCTGTACTTGTGCTTTGCCGACGCATTTTGCAAATGAAGTTTGTCAGCATTTGGAAAGGCTGCCAACGAATTTAAGCGGCTACGACGTTTGCAACAGCTTGTTTCGGGTTGACAAATGGTCGCTTATTTAGGAGTCAAGCCCATTGCTCTTACAACGACTAAGCCGACCTCGCTGTTTGCAGCACCTGAGGTTACCTTCAACTTAATACAGGATTGGGAAGATCTGGATCGCCAAAACCGCAAGAGTTGCATCGTAAAGTACCACTTTTGCCCGACATACCAAGTTTGGCGTATGCGTCCGCATATGCTTGGTTGACGCCCAGGTCGATCAAAGCTCTGCCAAGGCAATATTGTGGAAAGACAAGGAAGACCAGTTTCAAGTAGTCGTTAGCATCATTTAGAAAAGGATCGTTCAAATTCTGAAACCAGCAAATGTAGCCGTTGTCGTTAAGTCTAATGTGAGTGTTGCAGTCACTAAATAGCTAATTCACAAAGAAATGCAACAGAATATTGTTAAAAGCCACGCAATCAAATCGCTTGATGAAGACAAGCAACTCTCACTTCCAGAACAAAGGTGGCGACACTGGCGTTGATGCCGATGAAGATGTTGATGCAAGTCAGAACGACGTATGCCGTGCTGGGCACCTGCAATGACACAAACCCTTTATAGGCGGAATTCCGAAGAAACGAACGGTTTTAACTTAAATGCCTGCGGTCACCGTTGTTACTTCAGGCAAGGTCAGGTGCATATGTTGGCTTTGTTTCTACTATTCCTTAAGTCATATTCTTTTGAATCTCCGGAGCGTAAGCAGGCGCAGAACACAAACAGAAGATATTACATTCTAATCATAAAATACTCGGGGTGGTTTTGCTAAAGCTGGTACCTTCCCACATATCTTGGAGAAACTCGTTTGTCATTACCATGTGTGGCATTAAAGTTCGCTTGCCGCGAGATTCATGTCGTCAGAATCTTGGGGCCAACCATTGTTGAACAGATAGACAGAAAATGTTCACAAAACTAAGCGTGGACTTTTTAAAAACGATGGAAAACTGCGTCAGGTGCTACAAATAATGTGAAACTCAAGACTTTCCGTTACATATCACCATTCACGTCAACAAAAGCTTGCAATAATTTATCCACGCCGCTACGGAAAATAAATGTTGAGCAGTTCCCAAACTCTAGTGCTAGTAGATCTACAGATTTTGGCTAATAGAGCAAGGTCTTACCGTGAAGTAAAAGCTGGCGGGATACATCATTGGAGTGATGGCGAAACCGTACAGAAATAAAAGAAGTATCATACACGGTAGGTTACTTGCGGAGACATAGGCTTGCAATTGAAAGCAGACAAAGAGGAGCAGAACCACAATGGCAGGTGCGATGTAGTTTACCTGGATGAAAAACGTTGCTGCAGTAACATATAAAAATGGGGAAACCTCGAGGACCTTTTCACATTTGCAAATAAGAACCAGATAATAAAAGTGCAGGCAACAGCTAGAAAGAGTTTGTTTGGCTACAGCAGAATCCATACAATCGCTGTGACGCAACTAAGCACATATTTTCATTCAAACAGTCAAAAGCAAGTATCGAAAAAAGATTTGGGACAGGGGTTACCAACGTGGTGCCCGCGGGCACCTGGTCGCCCGCAAGGATCATGTAGGTCGCCCGCGGGCCTGTTCTAGAAATAACATTTGCATGATCAATGTCTTCACATTGACGAATATCAACACTAAAGTAATTGAAAGTAAATTGAGCAAAATTTTTATTTCAGAATGTGTATTAAACTCGTAGCCCTTCGCATTCATCGGTACACAAGTAGCTCGCAGTTTCAAAAAAATTGATGACCTCTGATTTGGGATGTCCAAGCAACCTCACGTTAAATAGTTTCTGCTCGAGAACCTGTCTAACTCACCAAGTCCCACGTAAGATTCGCCACCCAGTAAATGAACTGATTGACGCCACTAACAAACTGCAAGTGCTTTGCCTTGGTCACTTTCTCTTCGATGAGGAAAAGAACGAAGCTCGGAGGAACGAAGGAGAGTGCGAAGATGACGCAGATTGACGTCACCAGGTCTGAGATCGATTGGGTTCTAGAAAAGAATCAGACTATTGACCGCTTTTTTTCAAGTTGAAAACAGCAAATAATCAATTTTAGCAAACCGACAATACCAAGAAAAAGGAAAAATAAACATTTTACAGTTCAACATACCCGCTATCTTCCATTTCTTGCCCTGGCAACCCTTTTAAATGTTTTCCATGCAACATGCAACTTACAAAAAAACTGCAGTGGAACAAACAGGAAATTACTCAGTAGTCATCTCTAGTACAGTTACACAAGCTATCGTTCAGGTAGCCTAACAGGAGAAAAGTAGAAAACTTCAGAATCTTCTCAGACAAGCATCGTGTAGCGTTAGGCGTTGAACCATTGTTAGGACAGAATAAATCTCACAGAGAACAACCATTTTTTACCCAGGAATTCACTTCCTGCTACTTTATCGTGCACCAATCTTGTCCGTCCTAATCTATGGATGATTGATTGTAATAATTATTCTGTCCCAGACACGAGTCTTCTCGAAAGCATTCAAACTAGTGTTGGAAAGCAGGCTTGCGGAGTCAGAGTTAAAATACCGACTCCGATTCCAACTCCGACCTTTCCCAAATTTCCGACTCCGACCTTTCCGAAATTTCCAACACCGAATCCCGACTCCTTAACATAAAGGGAATGAAATTTCGGTGTTAAAAACAATGGAAACGGTGGTACACAGCATAAATCTCTGTTTCAACAAAGTTTCAAAAGAAATTTTACCATTTCAACAGGAAATCCTAATTTAGGAGTGTGACGTGAAAAATGATCGAATTGGACATCCGGAGTCGGACAAAAAAAATCCGACTCTGGCTCCACCCAAAAACCTCCGACTCCGCAACCCTGCTGGAAAGCGTGTCCTTGGTTGCCTCAGGAACACATCAAATGAGAAGACCTTGAGTGATTCAGGTCACACGTCACTTCACCTTCCGTCGTCAGCTTTAAAATTCTTATTGCTTTTCGCAATGCACTCGAACCTTGCCATTCCTTTCTGCTCTTGTTTTGCAAAACCCAGTATCTCCACAGTACATGTTTTTACAAAGGTTTGGAATTCACTTTCCGCTGCGTTTCTTACTCTTAAATTCTCATCGACTTTTCTCTGAAGTACCACGTGATTTCTCACCCAGCCAAGTAACGTCTGGAATTTGCGCGGTTGTTATCTCCATGCAGCTACGGTACAATCTTGGCTTGTATCGTTTGGGCCACGGCGAACTCAACATCGATGGCCACTGCAACCGTATATGCCAATGTGGTGCTGTTAAGACTGAACATCATATGTTTCAAATTCAGACACACCCCCTCACGGCCGCTCCCACTGTTAAAGATGCAAAGGATTCTTGTAGTTGATGAAGGTGACTTCTCGTGTTGAGTACTAAGTCCTTAGGTTTTCCGAACTTCACTGTTTGGACATTCAAATTTACCCAAGGAACGATGCCTCGGGCGCCGAAAAGTCCCAATAATGTCGCAAGTACATTTTGTAGTGCAATACGTTTGCTTACGAAAGACCTCAGGTTGGAACATAGGGGCGCCAAACTTGTTTCTTGCCCCGTGCACCATCTAACCTCGGTGCGCCCCTGGTCTAGGCTCCTGTTTCAGACGTGCTTGTTGTTGCCCAAACAGCCGCGTTTCTGGTTTTGACTTGTTTTGCGTGTGTATGTTGTTATTAATCGTCAGTTTGTTGTTTTGCATGTCGATTGCCATTGCACGTAAGTGTTGTCTCTTTTTTATTTCCTCTCATTTTTTTCTTCTTCGGAAATATGTTGATAGTCTGTTGTTGTGGAAATACAGTATGTCGATGATACTTTCAGGCCCCGCTCTGACCACATGTATATTTTCAAATAAACAATCAAAAACTACTGCCTTTAAGAGGACGAAACGTCTTTTAAAAACGCTTACTACTCAGTTCGAATGACTAGGTAGACCTTCACTTTTCTTTAGCTCAGAAATTATCTTTATCAACTTACAATATAGCACTGTCAATTTCGTCTTTGGTGAAATCGAGTGGATGATTAGTAACGGCGATGCCATGCTTGGTTGGGTCAGCGTGGGAGGGAAGGAGCGATCGCAAGGCGGCGTTGTTGAGCACGTTCAGCCATGTCGGCATTGAATGGTAACCGTTGTTGTCGAACCAGACCTGAGTGAGTGCAACTCTCTACTTGACCAACAAACACGATAAAAATAGTAGCAACACTCTCGCTGTTTTGAGCAACAGACCCCACACATGGTCAGTGCTAAAGGCTAAAAAAGTCTCTGCATCAACAGGCGGGAAAGTCAGCACAGTTGGAAGCCACAACCAACATCCATTTTTGGGCAATGTGACTTAGCCCTGTGTTTTAGCATGAGCCACAACGCACAAGAAGAATTACAAAATACCTATAAAACAACAGCGTACATATCCAACGCATTTGTTTCATTAAATACTAAACGCCCAAGTTTGTCAGTAGCATGCTAGTTAAAAAGTTTAAGTTTGAAGCTCAGCAGATTTCTTAGGAGCGTTACTCTGCCACATATTAAGCATCATTTAAAAGTATGCAACACACCATACGTTAGTTAAAACATATACCAGAGCTGAATGCGTGCAAACCAGCATATAACAGCACAAAGACATGACGCGTTACCTAAAGCAACATATGCACATGATGAAAAAACCGAAAGACCAACGGCACCTGAACGCTTTCTGATCGGACATAATTTTCCAAACCAATTGACGAATTGCGAAACGAGTTTCCGGTCAAGAAACTGATGATGGCATTGAACTGGTCAGCAGTCCAGGAGCTGTGATATGTTTCACCGATGGACAAACCTCCATATCGTGCTTCTCTGAAACTGCGATTGCCAACGAGCGTTAAGGAAGCAAAGATTGAAAAAACGGCGTAATAGAAAAACTTTCAGAACGTTTCAGTTCTTGACAGAATGGGATTACCAAGCAGGGCTAAGTACCTAGGATCTACATCACTGGTGCAACAAAAAAAAATAATTTTTCAGTAACTCTTATTTTTCATGAACAGTCAACCTTAAAAAGAAACTGAAACGAAACAAAACTTAAGGATTTTTAACACTAAAAAGTTTTTTTTCGTTTTTCCCCAAGTACTAGAAGAGTTGCAATATTTTTTTAAGCAGGTTTTTCTCGTTTGTGCGGCCATGCATTGCATTCGTGCTTCAAGGATAACAAAAACCATTGACAACAAAGATAAAAAAACGGTTTTCTAACCGATCCGTGGTCTTCACCATCCAATCAGCGACGTCTCTGCCAGTCATATCGTACATTGGGTTGTTCGTCTCACTCACAGACAGGAGAGTCCCCTCTCCGCCAGCACCGTTCGGACATTCTGGGAACATGAATGTATTCACCAGTAGAACAATTCTATGCGTGAAAAAGACCAAATCGGTTAACCAAGAAAAGGTTAACGCTTCAGCAGCCCTGTTAGTCAAATTGGAAGCAATAACTCAAGCACACGGTTGAAAATTCTTCTTGGGTTGCAGGCTGAAGAGAGTGGGGTTGAAAAGTACGCGTGGAATTTAACAGTACTGCAAAAAACAATTTTTATTGCTCTTCAAACCAAGTTTGTTAAAAATATGTGCAGGTTTTTGCAGGGTGTCCAGGTTCAAATTATATTTTTTGTTTCTCTAGCTTATAAACGAGGTACAAGCGGCGAACCACGCTAAAATTATGTCAATAAACTCGCAACCGAACCACTGCGTTTGGTGGAGCAGTGTAAATGGCGTTGCAGTCGTATCTACGGTAGTTCTTGAAACGAGGTCAGCAAATACAAAATAGCTGGTAATAATAAACTCACAATTTGCTAATATGGCATTTGAATAAACGTACAGCATCATGCGATTCTCACTTTAAGCGTCAAAGCAAAAAACATTTTTCGTTAATTTACAAACATGTAACGGCCAGCTTTTAATGACCTGTCATGCAACACATACTTTATTGAGCTGACATGCAACTCTGCGACCAACACCAAATATCTTATATCAATTGTTTCAAAAACTATAGTCATTTTGTACACAGCGACAAAGTATGTGCATGGTATTATTATCGAACTCGGGTATTGAGATGCTTTAACACCAGTAATCGTATCAATAAATACTCAAAATTCACATCCATCAGAGCAACTGAGTTTGTTTGCAAAGCTTGCAAAAACGGATTTGGTGGAAACAATTGCTTCAAAAACCTGGTTTCAAAATCAAACAGCCAAGTATAATTGAAAAACTTCTTAATGCACAGCGCCCATTTCAGAAGTTTCGAATGCGTTCAGTTGCCATCTGTCTGCAAATTTACGTCAAAACAGTGTAATGATAATGCGTTTTCTGTTCATGTTCATGTTCTTATTTGCACATCTCTATACTAATCCGCAGAGCGCCAACCTGCGAGGAGGACTCTGGTGTTTCCATCCGTGCAACTGCATGTCTCTGTCTGACTCGAATTGATCGGTTGACTCAGACCTTTTATCGCGACATCCACGCTCCATTTTTGATCTGCACAAAACCTACAGCGATTGCAACGTATTTCAGACTGGAAGCAGAAAAATATCAGGAAAGATAATGTTCTACAAGCACAGCCAAACGATTAGTGCGCATATTGACAGAAGTCGACCTTCGTAAGCTTGCGCAACACTTACTGTGACTTGCAGGGCATTCGACGTTCGTGTTGTCATAATTGGTGACGGTGTAGTTTGTGACGCACCTCATTCCAATTCCAGGTGAACTGAGCAGAGCGTCGGTGACTGATGATGAAAGGTTGCTGGACGGTTTGTCATTGCTGAAAATGCAAACGTTTTCAATGCAGTTAAATGAACGCTGGGGTCAATAAGAGAATTTGCAATAAACTCTGCACATGCAGAACAGACCGGCCAGGTGTGTGTCAAGGAACGGTACTGCCCAGACCTAAAGTTTTTGCAGAATTTGAATGATTAAAAAAGATGACAAGGCTAACTCGTTTTTAGACGAGAGTCCCAAGTATCTCGTGTATTGCACACTGGAAATGCACTGACATCGCCATCTTCACGCAAATGTGGAGAAAGTTTGTAAAAATAAGTTAACATCACATGTGTAGGAGCAAGCAAATTTTTGGGGTGCCAAGGATTTTTGCTCGAATTTCCCGAAACTTGCCCGAAAAGTTGTTCTGCGACTTGTGCCTGCAAATTTTCTCCAACGAAGATCATGAAGACCTTTTTTGGTGTGACCTCCAAAAAAAGGTCTTCATTTGTTATTGTGCAAATGTTGGGCGCCATTTTGCCAAGATTTTCATGGATTTTTCCCAGATTTTCAGATATTTTGCCCAAATTTTCAAGGATTTTTCCCGGATTTTTGACAAACCAAAATTTTGGGGGTTTGCTTGCTCCCCCGCCTCCTACACTACTGGTTAACATCTTAGCCATAGATCCAAACTGAATACGGGTTTCACACCCTCGTTAAACGATTTCATCAGTCGTTCAGGAAACTGCCTCGGCCATATTGGGCAGATGGCACGGTGCATGCATCGTATTCATTATCGCCATACATTAAGCTGTGATACCCTGATGAAAAAGTTTCTGATTGATTTGTTACTAATCGTGTGGCTGATAAATTCTGCGGTACTTATTTCTGAGATTTCTTTATCGTTGGACACGAACTGAAACAAAACCCGGAAAGCCGAAGCAGTCTCGATACTTACGGAAACACCTGAGGCAAGTTACAAACCTAAACATGGTTAGGTACTCGGTTCGCTCACATAACAAATAACCAGGTATGGCAACCTGAAAAATGTGTACGAGTCTTCATACATCCACGGCTGCATCTCCAGAGGAGGAAGGTCTCCTGTCGCAGGAAGAGAAAGAACCAAGGCGAGTGAGAGAGCGACGAACGCTGCGGGAACAATGACTTGAGCAACGAAGCCTTTTCGATTACGTCTGGAATACACGGTCGTTACAAAAAAGGACGATAGAAACAAACTCAAACTTCAGCAAAACAACAACTCAAATTGGGTTTACGTGGGATTGGCACATATTTAATCGGCGCTGAATCGAATCACCACCTCATTAATCGATTGTCAGCACATTTCAAACCTTGACAAGAAGCAGATGCTGGCTGAGCTTAGTCATGACTTTCTACAAATAAAATAACGTGATTTTACAATAATTTGTTCAATTCCAATAAACTTGTTTCAAACAGTTTGCTTGCCCAACTGTTTGTTGCATGAAGTTGTGTGATATAAAAAGTACAGGATTCGTTGCCAAGTGCATAAGAAATGCGCTAAAGAATCAGTGACATGTTTACGATGATTGAGAATGCAGTTTTAGATGATTGAGAATGCAGGAACAGTTTGTTTGAACAAACATTAAATTTTTCTTAGCTTAACGACGCAAACAACTATTATCTTTCCCAAATAAGAAGAAGAAGCACAACGAAGTTTCAAAGCGTGTGTCAGTTCGCAGTGAGGAGTATTTCGATTTGTCATCAGGGATGCTGGGACGCTAAACTTCGAATCAAATGCAACATTTTAAGGTCTGAGATGCTAAGGGTTTCGCAATAATTATGTATTTCTGACAACACAACTAAATAGTCCGGATTGTCTTTTCGGTTAATACTATAAACCTCGAAAATTTAAGCCTTTGCTGACGCATGACCACGTGAAGGGATTATTTTTAAGACCTACTTGTTGACAGTCATTCGCTAACAGAGCTCGTGCCGCGCAAATTTTTATATCATATTGTTTTATGTTGCACGTGCACCTTTCATCAGCATAACTGATGGGTCAATTGATGGACTTCAATCTTTAGCAGTGGTGCTACTTGCCAGTTAGCTCACGACTAAAACCGTAAACAGAAAAAATTTTGCTTTAGCCTGTAACTACTTCCGAAAAACTTTGTTCAAACGAAAACGCCATATACATGAAAGTTAGTTACGAAAATTGTTCAGTCTTTGAGGAATGCAGAAACCAAAGAGCTGCTTGCCGCTACATTTCTGTGATAACAACAAAAGCTGATAATGCTCACTTCGCATGGTGGAAGCGCTTCACAAACAGAGCTCCGAACTGCTGTAAAACCAGCTTTTTTCCTTTCACCTTGCACGAACCGGGCCCGTTTGATCCTTTGAAGGTGGTGTCGGCTTGTGATTCTGCAACGAATGTAGTTAAAAATAATCATCAGACGCTAATACTGCTCCAACCAGCATTCCTAGCCCGCCCGTAAAACGATGTCAAAGCTATGCTTCACGTTTCACGCAGGAATTACTGAGATATGTAACGGGACGTTCGTTCTGAACCAAACCTTCAAGGCACGATTTGATTCTGACAAATAAATCACAGCACGTTGGGTGGCGCGATTCAACAACGTGCTACCTTGACAAGACCGCAAATTATACGGAAAGCTAACTTTTGGCCACTGAGGGAGTAGCCCAGCACAATGGGTTTCGCATGAGGGTGCAAAAGGCCACAAATCAAAGTAACAAGACGTTGGCATGACCACGCACAAATGTCAAACAATCCACAAGCCCTATGCAAACAGGAAAACTAAACAGCACCTTGCAAACAACTGAGTAAACATCGACAAACAAATTCTTTGTTGAAAATCGCCAAATTAGTTAAAGATGGCACTGTATGAAAAAGCGATGAAAAGCAGATTTTCCAAGTTTTGCAACACCCTTTTCGAAAAAAACAGTTACGCTTTCATCGACATACATAAAAAGTACTGTTTTCACAAGAACGAGGTGATGTTTCACAGTCAGTACTACAGAGACCGCATTCATGAAAATGAAGCGTGTATTTGAATAAACCAGTTGCGCAACATAGACGTGGAACATGCTTCTGCTGCCTCAGATTTTTATGTCACTCACCCAATACCGCAGAGCCAGACGCAAACGAAGAATCTGAAAATCAAATAGCGTTCTATGAAAACAGAAGACACAAAAAATACAAATATCCGTAGATTGACAAATGTCTAAGCAATCAAAAGATTTTAAAACCACAGTAATGTTTATACTTTTGCAAGTGCTGTGCACGCGAGAAAGTGCAAGTGATGTTTGTATTTTATCAGATACTGATACCGGTGGATAGTGAAAGTGCTGATACCCAAATTCAACATATCTCTGTACAATTTTTACACGATTACTGGAAGAAATGGTTAGGATATTTATTATTGATATTTATTATTTATAAGGAGAAATATTGATATGGATTTTTATTTGCCTAAAAACCCAATGATTTCGAAGCACACTACACAAACTGAAGTCCGACAACGGTTTGTTGAAAACGTTACCATTTTGGATTAACTATCTTAAAAATAACTTCAGCGATCCATCGGTTGTTTCATGACATTTCGAACGAAGAGAATCCCAGTATCATTAAAAGAACACTATGAAGTTTTTGCACAAATATCTCGACGATATTTCGTCGTGCACGCAACTTGCATAACGAGACGCTACGCTGTAAAAACTGAGCAAACGAATTCAGCACGAATGCCTTGCACACAGCGAAAGTGCTGCAAGTGCGAACAGCACCAGAGTAGCTCTTGCGTGATGATGCGGAACGAGATCGCTTTGAACTCCTCGGGACTTGACCTTCCGAAGACGATTCCGGAACGACCGATGCTCCGCGGCGTTTTGGAAAAAAACAACCTGCGGATAAAAATATCGAGAATGACTGGAAGATTTTGAACACCATCAACGTTGCAATTTGCAACCTTAACAAAAGGCGATTTGTAGTTTCTCAATCGAAGAAAGTTTACCCGAATTGTGAAAAACTCTGGCAGAGCAAACAGTCATACTGTAGTTCGTCTGATTTTCACATTATCTACGCTGCAACTCTTTTTGGCAAGCCTGGATAGTAATGAAATAGCCTCCAGTAAAACCTGCAGCAGCAAGGTCGAAATTGGTCTTCGCTTGTATTCAATACGCGTCATTTGGTTGACGTTAAATCCTCCTTAGTTATTTTTTTTAGAAACAAAATACTGCAATTTGCTGATTCTTCAGTTTTCAGAAATTGCTTTCCACGAAACGAGCACATCTTCTTTGCAGTGTTGCAAGTACTTTTAAAACAACGCAGATTTTGTCAAAAAACAAGTAATTTCGACTAATACACAAAAACAAGAGTTTACCGGAAATATTTTTTACTATGGAAGCACTCAGTCGATGCACCTTTTGCTCTTCAACTTTTTATCTAGTAAAAGACTGCGACTACTCCAAATTCAAACGAGCTTTAGTTAGACAAAGAAAGTATACATGTAATTTTAGCATAGCTAAATGCATAATTTAGTACGATAATTTCAAAGTCAAAATTAAGGGCAATCACAATTCACAAATAACAATGGCTGCATAATTTTGATAGATAAAACTACAAACCACCTTTGAAAGATTCATCAAAACCAGTATCAACAAATTTCCAACCATGTTCAACATGCCAGTCGTCACGTCACGGCACGATATTGGACAGTTTGCACTGATGTTTGAAGTCACCACTAATTTCTCTTCGCGGAAGTTATTAAGTTTACACTTTTTCAAGGTTTCTTTAAACCTAGCTTCACACCTACTCGTGCAAGGATGCATGAAGGTGTTGCGTAGGAATGCAAAACACGTTTAACGACCTTCTTTCACAAATGCATCGGTTGCCAAACACCAAACGTAAGAAATTCAAGGTAAACACTCCGCGAAATTCTCAATTTACAAGTTAAAACAATCGTGATAACAATTCCTACTCGTCTCGACGTCCGAGAAATGTCATCCAAATATCTTTTGATACCATAAAACTTTTTTGATTCTAATCTATTCAAATACACATCTAATCGGACTTGACCGTTGTATCAACCATCCGGCTGTCATAACTTGCGTGAGCTTCAAAACTACGAAACCACTCATAGAAATATACAAGCCATACAAGTATTCCTTTCGAGTTTTTCGGGACTTTCTTGTTCCGCCACATTTAGAAATATCTCTTCCAAGCTCGTGTCCTCTAGACCGTAACTTGTACCACGGTCGTCGAGCAACTTGAAGAGCAAGGAATATCTGTAATGTGTGGAAATGCGATAAATACCTAGGTATCGTATTTGTACATATGACCTCATATGCCTAGCCTCGATTTTCAAAGGGTGAAAATTCCCCACTTTCCCAACAAACTCTTGTGAATGCGCATGTATTATGCGCAGCACACGGGGATAAACAAAAAGCGCCGAAAATTATCTTAAATATCAAAAGTAGAAAAGCGGCACTAAATTAAATAAGCTTTTGCAATCATTTCGTCGAACCTTCCTTCAGACTGAGCGTGGTAAGGCAGAACGAATGTTATCTCTCTGGCATCTTCCTCGTGAACTCTCGCTCCAGGAATCGTGTTCAGCACAAGATCTTTGTAACTTCGTGCCGTGACGTCACCGGCAGCTGGAGAAAAGAAAAATGATTGATCGGTTGTGTATCAGTAAAGGACACTGAAAATGTTTAAACACTAATACCACGCGTTTATTGTAAAAATAGTACCAAAGGCCACTTCAACAAGCCCCGTCTCTAGATTGTATGAGCGTGGAAGTAGCTACTTTAAACAAAAACATCACTATTCTTCAGGCACACAGTATTTTGACTGGCACTTAATTATGAATGAAAATTGTTTTGGGGAGTTTCTCACTTTTATGCTATTTTACATTCAGGTGTAACCATCTGCAATATTTTCCTTTGACCCGAACATCAAGCGCTTGTATAGAACGTGCAAGCTTTGTCATGAAAAGAATTTCTCTAAGGTTAATCACATTCACTGAACTGAGCTCTGCGTATTTCGGTGGAGGACTTCTGTCGTCTTTCCTTTCATTCGCAGCTTTTGACCTCTTAGAAAAACCGGCTACGACTGACGAAGAAGAACGAGCAGATGATCCTCTCTGTGAGCTTGAAGAAGCCTCATTCCCAGCACCCTGAGTGATATGTTTCAAGTTTAATAGAGGTCATGAAAGGTACGCAAGAGTTAGAGCTGTAATATTTGCAAATATTGCTGTCAGTTCACATTTTATCAAACGTGTCATGCAATGTGCAGCACTGAGGGGAAAAGATCGATTGATTTCAAATTAAATGAAAGGAAATATTTTAGACTACCGTCGTGTGAAAGTTCGCGATTCTTTACAACTACCTTACGGAGCTATTAAAACGAATATACTTCAGTTTGCTGCGACTCATCATCGTTAGCATGGACGGACATCAATGTGTTTCTCATACCTTCACTGAAGTACATATTTAAGAGATTCAACACTAAAGTAAACATTGCGAACATTTCTGTTATAAAACATTTATCAAATATCAAAAATAGCTAAACCAGGCTTAGCTTGACGTAGCACAGTTTGTTTTGTTAGATAAAACTGTCAATTATGCAAAAGAATACACACGTTCATTTTGTAAAATCACAAAAACCTCAATTAACGTTCAAGCGAAGGAGAGACTCGTTGGTGAGGCATCAAGAGAAAAGAGATTTTGAAACAAAAGCATGAACAAATTTCTGACAAATTTAGTCGGGAAAGCACTGAACATGTTTCGAGTTGCTAAACTCTTCAGCTAAAAAACGGAGTCGGAATATCTCGGTTGCGCGACAAGCAGTGCTAGAATTGTTACTACCATGTTCCCATTGCTGGTATTGCTTTTCGCGCCTAGGAACAACACCGAGAAGGAAGTTTGTTTTGCGCTCCACTCACCTCGTCAGACGCTAATAAACTTTTCTCCGACATTTCCCTTTCTTTCTCCGCTTTCACCAGAGTCAAATAGTAACCAACACCGAAAGAGCTTTTCAGAAACAAGGAAGAACCGCAACATTTCAGTTTTCCCTGCAAAATGGAAGAACGCAGTTGAAGGTTGAACAAAACGTCTGCAGTTAACAAAGCATTAGGAAGTTTACGGATGGGTGTAAGGCAAAGTTTCACGCGCGGTGCTGCTATTGACTCGCCACCAATGCAGCATTCACTGCGAAAGCAGTCGCATGGTCCACAGCAGCGCAATCAAGTGGAGATGGGCATCGCTGACAACGCGTGACACTCCGAAAGTAGTACGAAGCGAGTATAATGAAAGTGAACCTGAATTTGATTTTAAAATGGTCAATTATCTTATTAGTCTACACTCAAATGTTTCTGGTTAGCTAATTAAAACTCGTAAAACCACCTGTGTGTGACACATGTTCAACACGTGTGCTTGTCCAAGGTTTTAAACATGTGCAAGTTGTTGCGTCACCACCCGAACTCGGGTGCGCCATCCATCGCTCAACCTTTTTTTCGAGCACTGAAGTTTAATCAGCTTTGAAACATTTTTCTTAAAAGGCGGCTTTGTTGCAGCAACATCTGACAAGCTATTCGACTGCTTGAAGTTGGTGTTGATTTCATCTTGTCGGGTTTGCGCGCGCCTAACTAACCGACAGGTTTGAAGTTTGACTCATTTTGATTGTTTACAGGAATATAAAAACTCAGCAGCCTATAGATCAGATGTTCCTCAAAAGGAAACTCCATTCCTGACAAACTTTGTGCCCACTACACCCAAATCTCCAGGTTCGTTTTGTTGGATCGTTAGTTGAGCAGTTCACATCTTGGTCACGTTCGAATCCGCTTCCGCTTTCTTTCAGACGGGCAACTCCATTTCCAATCCCCGGAGCAGATGGATCGCGAAAATCAAGAGTTGAAGGCGTTGGAACAGGCGGACGCGGACAACTCAGGCCTGAATGACACCGGACCACATTTTGAACCGAAGATCTACCTGCCTGAAATCGAGGTGCTTGCTCAGTGTGAACTGCATGTCGGAGGTTCGAAACGCCAGTGCTTTTGTGTCACGAACCTTTGCGCTTTTGAAAGTTTGCAACGACTTGCGCTTGTTCTTGACTCGTACACTGGTCAGTCACGTGACTATTATTTCACCGACAACCATCGCGCAGCTCAAAGCGAACATTTCGTTATTTGTTGTATCGCTTCGTGCAGGTCAAAACAGGTGAAGAAGACGAAGAGGTGATGTTCCAGGAGCGATGTCGGCTCTTCAGGTGGGATGAGAATCAGTGGAAGGAGCGCGGAGTTGGTGAAATCAAGCTCTTGCGTCGTCTGGGCAGCGAGATGTGTCGGTTGGTCATGCGGAGAGACCAGGTGATACGCAATGTTGGCACTGTTTTGGTAACGATGACGCATACACATTATATATTTGTCGTTCTTAATCAAGAATAATGGTTTGTTTGTAGAGAAAGATTTGTTCTAAAGTAACTTGGCGTCATCTGAACAAAAATGGCATGGGCAGGGAAGTATTCATGTGTGCGACGCAACTTTTCACGCTAAAGACGCGTCTCCCGCCTTGTTTTTTTCCGCATCACTGGTGCTATGTGTGTATCAAAGCCGTGCTGGTTTCATTCACCAATCAATAAAATATGTCATTTTGCTCTTTTTGAAACTTCCTACGTGCGGGCAACTTAAATGTAATATACGCTACGATGCTAGTTCACATCGCTTCAAACACGGATTGCTCTTACCGTGGTGACAGTGACCGCAGCAGAATTTGCCGCGCACGTTGTCCTACAGCAAAGTGCTTCACATTCGCGCAAACAACTTTGGCTGCTGTTTGAAGGTGCACAAAGTTTGCTGCAACCACCGTGTAACCAGCGCGACCGTTCCCACACTCATGGATTCGTCGGACCGAGCGATGGTTTGGAATGCTGTCGATTTCTCCGACGAGGAACCAAAGAACGAGCAGCTCGCTGCGCGATTCAAAACTTCCGACCTCGCATCCAACTTCAAGAAAGCAGTGGACGCTGCTGCTGCCCGTTTCGTTCCAGAAGCAAGCTCCGCCTCAAGTAAGCCAAGCAACAAAGGCAATGAAAACGGTTGCTGAACATACTTTCATCGTTGTTCATATTCTGGCGAGAAAGAAGCATCGTCAGGCATTGTTTTACGACATTTACACCATGCTGTTTAAAATTATTTGAGAAATGCCACATGTAAGCAAAAGCGTCATCTGCTAAGGAATGTAACTATCAACACACCCGCATTCCGAGACGTTCCCTGTCCACCGCAGTTTTTGTCTTTGTAAAGCAATGTTTGAATATGTGCTGTTTGTTGTGTGACTTTGTTATGGAATAACGAGTAGACTGCTTTATTGTGAGACAACTGCTCGTTACCCAACAAACTGCGATTCCTTGTGACAGGAATTCGGACCCGGTGTGTGCAAACCGTCGGTCATTGCTCCTCGGAAAGATTTATCGCTTTTAAATGTCGTCGGGAACTCTGAAAAAAAAGGCTGAAAGTTATTTTGTCTTGACAGACGAATATGGAAACAGAAGCACGAGTGAAAGCAACGCTCGCAACAAAGCTGCTCAAATCGAACCCCCTCAATTGTCATCCTCGTCATCTGCCGAGCGGCCATCCGGTGAGTGAGCCTGGTGTGTGGATTTGGTGCAGCCTCGTAGAAAATTTGTGCGATTTTCGTTTTTTAAGTTGAGCAGTGCGTGGCTTTGTCCGTTTGATGGTATAGTGGGCTTGGTTTTACTGTCAACTGCATTTTCAGTTTCGTTAGGCTGAACCGTTTGCTTGCTGGCAAAGCGTTTGTCCAACATCTGTTACTTCCATGTACAGCTGCGGTAATTCTCGCTTTGATTCTTCAGCATCTTTTCCTTCGGCGAAGCCGGTGACAAGCAAGCCGATAGAAACTGTGCAGGGTGAAAGTGAGCAAGGTGCGGTTTAGATCGGTTTATGTGTTGTAGCGTGGTGTGGTTGAGTGTCAGATGCTTTGATGAGCACATGAAGGCGGCTGCGAACGAAGTAGATAGGCAGCTGTCTTGACGGTTCATTTACTGCAAGCACGGCCGACCAATGTTAAGTTGGTTTGCTAAGACTGTTACTTGAAAAATGCCCCTTGTAAGTTTTTTCGACCTGTTTCCGGCAATTAAGTTGAAACTATTTTTGTTGATGGGCAGTGCAGGTAAATTAGTGATTGTCAACACGGTTGTAGATGTTTGCATCCACTGAAGCTAAACATATTTTGAGGTTTTGGAGAATTTAACTCATAAAAATGTTCCAGTCTTCCGAAATCAAACTTATTCAAGAAACATATTGTCTTTTTAGTAGAAAAACCGTCATAGGCAATTTGCTGTAAACAGACCATTGTAGCAGCGTGTGTTTAATCGAGTGCAAGCTTTGGTGTAAGGAGATTGTGTGTTACATCACCGGAACTCCCTTCAATCATAAGCTGAAATTAGGTTTCCCTGAAGTCCTCATCACGCTTTGGAAGTTATAACATTTACTAATCAGCTTACCCAAGGCTTTTGTAGGTTGAATCGCAATGTACTTTCTCCCCTTTCATAGATTTTTGAGTGAGGTGGATGACCAAAGACTTTAATTAACATCCAGGAAAAACTAACTTGCTGTGTATGTTTTCCTTAACGCTATGCTTTGAGTTTATCCCAGCTATTTTGAACACTTGCAGGTATACTTTTTGAAAGCATGACTTAATCTTGTAAATATTTTTGTTCTTGACAAACGTGCTATTTTTATTTCCCTACAAAACGATACGCTTTCGATACATATATTTTTACATGTGTTGCATGAACTCAACCCTGAACTTAGCTCGATATGAAAGAAACCAATGCTATTGGAGTTATTTGTGAATCGAGACGCGTTTTTAGGAATACTTGAAAAGATTTGGTTTCACAGCAGACAAATAAACTTGCGTCAATTTCGTTATATACAGGTTCGCAGCAAACTTCGATGTTCGCTGGGCTTGCCAAGGCGATGGCTAAAAATTTTGGAGGATCCAGTCCAGAAGGTGGAATAAAACCCCGCGGTTTCGTGTACAGTTTTGGTCCACCTAAGCCGAAAACGTCGGAAGCTTCAGGTAAGCCTTTTTAACTTTTTTTAACCCTTACGTCAACAGCTCCTCGTTGTGTTTCAACAATTGCGTGATTGGGTATTTGAAGCATCAGTCGCGCTTATTTCGACCGTCGATCTATTGATAAACTTTTGCCGAGCTTTCAGATGAATTTTGCGCCGAGTTACTCCGCGATCACTAAATAATGCCGATCCAATTTCTTTTGCATCATTGTCTTTCATCGGTACGTTTCATTTGCATCCGGTTTAGACATCACTGCAAAAGCCCCTCTCAAACCAGCAAGCCAACCTGAACCAGAGTACGGATACCAAGAGCCTAACGACGATGTCCCGGATGTTAACAGGAGCGGCGACGGTCCTCATTTCGAGCCTGTTATACCGCTGCCTGCCCTGGTCGAAACAAAGACTGGCGAAGAGAACGAGGCGGTATGTTCTGCGTAGGTGGCACCTCGCTGGCGAATACTAATATTTATCTCATATATTTAACAGTCTTCATGTGCTGGTTATTACTGTCACGATTTGTTCCCATTCGTTTGGGAAACTTAGTTAAATATTTTTTATGCAGGTTACTTTTTGCCAGCGGGCTAAGCTTTTCCGTTTCGTTGACTCTCAGTGGAAAGAGAGAGGAATTGGCGATATGAAGATATTGAGACACCGAGAAACATTCAAATACAGGATTGTGATGAGAAGAGAGCAGGTAAAAATGTATATTTCTACCAGAACTTGTTCCAAGCGCCATGTAATCTGTGGAATTGGTTGTTCAAGTGCGAGTGATTGTAGAAAACACGATATGTCAATGTTTCCTCGCGTTTCTGTCGCTGAAATACGTGGTTAATTATCGAAATGCTTCTTAAATAGTATTAATAGTTCAGGATGTAGATGTTTCTTAAGTCCAGCGTGCATCTACATACGAGTTACGTGAGCGAAAAAGTGTTGAAGGTTTTTAGTTCGATGTTACTGACATTGCATTGATACAGGTTTTGAAACTGTGCGCCAACCACTACATCACGAGCAGCATGTCACTTTCTTCTTTTGGCTCGAACGGGAAGGCGTGGACCTGGGTGGCCCAGGATTTTTCTGAACCGGAGGTCCAGCCCCAGAACGAGATGTTTACCGTTCGGTTCGTTTCAGCAGAACACGCTCAGCAATTCAAAAAGTCTTTTGACGCCGCTTTGACGGCGACCAGACCGGACTCGACGGGTGATTCCTCGTTGTTTCCTTCGCTTCATGTTTCCTTGTGTTACGTTCAACTGGTTCGATTTCGTGACCTGTGTTGGTTCTTCTCAGGCTTCGCAAGCGCGATGCCAGTGTCGGTCTAAGTTGGTTTAAACCAGGGGCGTCCAAAGTTTTCTAGGCATGGGCCGCATTTCGCTGCTGGCAAGTCTTGGTGGGTCGCAGTTAATTACTTTTGTCCGTAAATTTCGGCTTAAGCTTTAAGATTGTATATTGTAGGATAAAAAATCACAAAAAATTCTTTGGTTATATCAACACAATGAAACTTAGTTCATATGTCTTACATGTGCGGCCCACATCTTGGATACGCCTTTGCTAAGGCGTAAGAAGAGAGCAGGTAGAAATAAATGTTTCTACTTAAAAAAAAGGATACCAGAAGTTACGTTTTAAGCCACACTACAAACCAAGCACATAGGCTAGTTTGCGGTGTTCACGCGTTATAAAAAATCGTCTATAGGCTGCATTTTTCGACATTTGCGTTGAAGTATTTGAAGCGGCGAATTTTGACTTGTTGGTCTTGTGGGCTAAAAAGGGGTTTGTATATCGGGCTGCGAGGATTGTAAGTTCGCTGCCTTGGTGTTAGCTGCACTACAAAAATTCAAAAATCTGGGAAATATCTGCCAAGTTTTCTTCAACATAAGCAATATACAACTTTAGGTTATGAACCCAGACGGGGGCAGCAGAAATTCTTCCCACGGGCCGCACTGTGGGAACCACTGATTTAAACCAAACACGACATGCGAAACTGTTGCGCGGGAGTTGGCTTGTTTCATTATTCTGGGAAATCCCCGACTGCGCGCTCGCTTCGCAAAGTGCCGCGCCGCTGTTGGTCGAGGAGCGATGCGTTCGCTCTTCGCGTTGGTTGCCTGGGCATTTGCGGTGTGGTTTCAATAGAATTACCAAAACAGGTAAAGTTTTATTGACTCCAAGCATATTATGGCTTGCCTGCTTTCAAATGGCTGTAGACAAGGCCAAAAAGGAATCAAAAGTTTGTTTCAGTGAAGGAGAACAACATTCAATTCTCCTTCAGTGAACAACATTCAATTCTCATGTCGAGGCGTCAGATAGGAGTCATCGTAAGTTTCAACTTCTATCATATAGCTGTAGCTGCTTTTCCATTCTTCATATAGCTGCTTTTCTATCCTTGAAAAGATGCTGGTACTGTATGTGGCCTACCTTTTGAATGTAGCCAACGAAGTGTGTCACCACACGATCCAGACATGGATTAGAAAATGTACATTGCTCTTCCCACACAGGGGGAGATCAGTTAAATATTTATGTATATATAATTACATACGTATACCTGACCCTCTCCAAATGTTTTGCTGGCTATGCACCCTCACGACAACAGTGCACAAAAGTTCCATGCCATTAAAACTTATTCAGAGACACAATATGTTAACTTTAGTTGATGCTTCATCGCGACTAGCACATAAGCCTACTGCGTAGTATTCGCGGTCATTCTAAACGGGTCACTTCTCGAAAAAAGGTTGCATGTCTTCGCTCCGCGTCTGGTTTAAATCAGTCGTTAATAGCGTCTCGCGCTCGCAACGTACGTGTTGTTAAACGTTAGCTGCAGTTCGATGATGGAGTGACTGCTTTTAAGAGTGACGTTGTTGACCCTTTAATGTTGTTAATCACATTCCGACTGCATAAGTAAAATACTACTCTTTTATAGTATATGCATCTATATAAATTTAAACAAACGAAATGCGTACCTATCTTTCGCTTGTTTCACCTTCCACGTACATCCTTTGTGCGCAATCGTCTGCCCTCCATAAAAATCCATTGGTCCAACCAATTTGCGAAAGATGGGATACATTTTTTTTCTCCGGAGCAGAGCCAGGTTTACTCAATTGCGTTGTGATGGTTTTTAATATCTTTTCGATTTCTTGGTGTTGTAGGCAAGCCGACACCTGCAACCTCATCCGAAAGAATCGTAAGTTCTGCAAAGAACGACGCGCACAAGCAAGCGGGCAGTTCAGGCATATTGACTGTGCGGAGGAAGCCGGGCGATTGGTCGTGTCCGACCTGCTTTGCAAATAATGCTTCCAGCTTCAACAAGTGCCCCTGCTGCGACACACCCAACCCTAATGCTGCGCAAATGCCAGGTATGACGCAGTGAAAGTCCTGATTATTTCTTGTACGTGAAACACAAGCTTGTGCAAGCAAACTTTTCATATATTGAACTACCAGGAGCCTTGGCTAATTCAATACTTTTTAAGAATTTGAAAATTTTTAGGTTTACATTTTCATATCAAGCTTTGTTTGCGCTTGGGCAAATCCATCGAAAAGCCTGTAAAGTAACGGAAGACTTGGTCTGTTGTTATGCAGAATTATCCACGTCACTGTAGCTCTGGGTCAGCTGGAAGCGCAATTATAGTTGTATGCATTTTGCCTTAATGTAGTCAAACACCAAGCGCCGATTTTTTTGTATCCCTCTTGAAAACACGAAAAAGCTCTTTAAAAAATTTACCCTGTTGAAATGGCTGCTTTTAAAGGTTGTCATAAACTGCAACATACTGACTTGCCGACCCTGCTTCTCCGCCCAACACACGCATTCCTGGAAATGCATTGCGCTGTCTTAATGTGTTGCGATCATTTGGTATTTAAATGATTTCTGTAATGACCATCCTGAAATGAAAGTACTGTAATTGCATTAAGTGCGACCCGCTTTGGAAACTGGCTTGTTTTGAAGCAAATAAAGTAACACTTTCTAAGTGAGGTTGATAAACTGCAATAGTTTTCGTCGTCTGAAAATGTCACTACTTACATTTGCATATTCTTTTCTCTGTTAAAAGCGCAACCTTAAATGACACAGTTCTCATTTGAATCTTTTATTGCACAGAATAAAGTCATCAGCAGTTGTTGACTCTCGGGCACTTCGCAAAATCAAATCTGACCCTTCCGGAAAAAAGTTCTGGTGTTGTGAATAATTCAAACGCTTGGTCAACCAGCCCTGCTGCGACAGTGCGTGGCGGTATGTTAAAACTACGACAACGGTGCGAGATTCTGTTTACGTGTTGTGAAAGAAAAAACAAAAATAAGAAGTGCCCAGGTCAGCTTCCAACCCCGACTGGTTATATTTCGATGTGCGCCCAACGCCGATGTTGCCACAAACCACCTTAATAAAAGTTGCGGTGGCTGCGCTCTCTGCTGGTACTGTTATATATTGTTAAGCGAAACTTTTGGACGTGCTTTTGATGGCGTCTCACATATGCTTCAGCATCATCGTCTTCATCATTACTGGCCAAGTTGATCAGTCAGAAACCAGCTGGTACCTGGAGTTGCCCAGATTGTTACTCAAGCAATTCACCGTCAACATCAAAGTGCTTGGCTTGTGGTGCTCAGAATCCTAAGGTTCCTGAGCAAGATGCAGGTTGGTTGGAATCAGTGGAAACGGCGGCTAATACACTGCACTTTTTTTTCTGAAAAAGTTCTTGATGGATTACGTTTTTTTTGTTTATTTTACTATATTTTCTATTCGTCAAAAGTTAAAAAGCCTTGAAAAACATTCATGGTTTCGTTTTGTGCAGAGCGGTCGACTTAACTGGCAGCTGACATCTAAACCCCAGAAAAGTTACACATGCATGCGCAACTACATGAACTAGCTGTTTTTATTTTGCGCCTGTGTTTTAAAAAACTGAAACAATTTACGTTTAATTTCTATCCAAGCACATTTTTAGCTTAAATAGACAACTGCGTTACGCGAAAATCTACCAAAAGAATGTTACCTTCTCACTGCGATGCTTTTTTCATCTTTTTACAGAATCTCTATCTACTCAAGCAACCCAAGCGCCTCTGTTCAAATTCGGTTCGACTGGCTTTTCACAAACGGCAGCGAATGCGCCGTTCGCTTTCGGCTTCACACAAACAAAGGTGATTGCAGGGGGTTGCATGCGTCAACGCAAAACCTTTATTCGCCTTGTGTTCTGTAAGAGTTCGTGTGCCAGTACTGTCAGTAGTGCACAGCGGACTTAGTGGACGTAGACTTTGTAAGATTTTTAGTACGATTCGCTCTTTATTTTTGTCATGATTTTTCGCATATCGTTCCAGGAAACCGTCGGTCAATCTTCATCCACTCAGCCGACCTTAAGCCTGTCGTCAGGTATTGGAATTGTGTGCTGCATCAGTGTTCAACCTGTTTCCACGTTACTGACGCTGTTCTTTGGGGTTGTGTGCCACCGCTGATGTTTGTATCTGTGTGTTAGATTCGCGTTCGAACACGAACGTCTGAAATTAAATAGTGACATTTTTCTGTAAATCTGTTGTGTTAAAATGCTGCGCACATAGTCGATGTTGCTTTTCTGACAGTGACTTTCGGTCAACCAAGTTCCAGTGTTCAGTTCGGATTCGGATCCACTCAGGCACCGTCCGCCACCCCTCTTTTCTCATCCGGTTCTCTGCAACCAAGTGCAGGGCAGGCGATTGTAAGTTGGGCGATGAACCATCACGTGATTTGTGCCGCAAACATTGACACAAACTTTTGTAGACATGAAGTTTCGCGGTGATCGCTTCGCACCTGAGCTCAGTAACACTTTTCGAATTAAAGCAAGTTTCAACGGAAACAAATTCTTGCTGAATGCCGAGTGCAAAGTATTGTTTGAAATCACGATTTTTCTTCTGTTTCAGGTTCCTGCTCCTCGAGACGATGTACAGCTTGCTCAAGCAGGTGAAAACTTACCGAGTTGGGAACGCGGTTGATTGAAATTTAGTTTTTCACTGCCTCGCTGAACCTCATTCATTAATATTAGTCTGTCTGGGATATTATTTCGTTACTGCGTGTGTTGAACTGCTTAAATAACCTCAAAGTGTTGCCCAAACAAATGCCTGAAGTGGAAATTGTAATAGCACAAAGTGTGCGTATAGCTCAAGCAGTCGTGGCTGGTCAATTTTACTTATAATACCTGATGCAGTCGGCGTTCGTGACTCTAGTGAATTGGTTTCGCTTTCCTGGCAGATTCGTCAACCAGCGTCCTCGGCAAACTCGTCAGCCAGAAACCTCGGGGTACTTGGAGTTGTCCGGACTGCTTTTCAAGCAATCCACCAACAGCATCGAATTGCTTGGCTTGCAATGCTTCCAATCCTAGCTGTTCGACGCAGACCACAGGTTGTTTCTTTGTGCATTGCATTGTCATGTACACACACCCTGTCGTAGCTGTTTTCCAGCGTCATGCTGCCGCGCCTGTTGCAGCGTCTCAGCTTTGTGTAAAAGCACTACCTTATACTGCACTGACTGTAAACGCTGTTATATGTTGCAGTAAACTAAATTGTTGCTAAACCCGTCAGGGATGTTGTTTAGAGATGGCCATGCTATGTAGGGGAGCCAGACTTGCTTGCTGGGGGTACGTTGCTTGCTGATTGGGCATCAACTCGAAAGCTTTCTGTGACTTAATTAGTGCAGTTTTTGTGGCGGTGGAAATGTCTTTTAAGACGGAATGAATGAAGCTGAAGGTTTTCATGTAAGTTTACTTTACGGCTTCAAATGAGATTGCACTGCAATTGCAATACGAGTGTTTCTCGATATTCTAATATATTTTGAAGAGCATGCAGTAGATGTGACCTGCTGCATCAAAAAATCATTCCTTGCTTCCGCTAAGCATCTCGTATGTAAGTCGCTACACTGCGCTTTACTGGAGGTTGGTCGTGTAATAGTTTTATTTGAACGATTCTCATCAGGTGACGCGCGTGAAGTAAACAATGGTTAGTTGAGATTGTAAAGTAAAACGCTTTGTACGAGACACGCGGCTTGTGATCTTTCAACGTTGAGTACAAGCAGCTCACCGTTCAGCTGCTCAAGAATGAAAGGATTCATTGCACCGTAGCGAATGCATTAGTTGGCGACTCGAAAGAATATGGGCAAATACGAGGTACAAAAGTGGTGAAGGACTCACGATCGATGGCTCGCGTTTCAAGAAGGGTGGTGCTTGTGGGAGGGCACTGGTAGTGCGATCTTTCCGGTGGTGTGTCTCTTGCTCATCGGCCTCGAAGCGGTTGCTGTCGTCCTCCAGTGAAATTGTCAGGTTTTGGCGAAACTTAACTCGAAAAGGAAAAATGACCGCTTAAAAATTTTTTCAGCGATTCTTATGTGGGACACAACACACCGTTTGCGTAATGTTGTTTTATTGCTGGACTGTGTCCAGAACTTGCGCGTGTTGATCGTGGAAGTCGTATCGAACCTTTTGCCTTTCGTTCGAACAGAATCACGTCCACATGTCACCAGCGAACCCAAGATGACATTTGGATTAGGAACCGAGCAAAGTTCAGCCGCGCAGCAGAGTTCGCCTTTCTCATTTGGAATGCCACCCACAGTTTCAAAAGCAAGTTTTCCATTGTTTATGTGAAACGCAATCGTTGTATCGTTTTTCCAAGTTTTAAGCTGAATCATGTCGCTTCATAAAAAGCGTAAATTTACAGGAAGAATCTGCGAAGAACCATCCGATGTTACAAAGAGCGGGTGGCAACCAGATTTCTGGATTTACTTTCAGGTTCGGAAATCCAGAAAGCGCTACAGGTAATCTTTTACTTCATCGCCAAGAAATTGTCAGGAAACCAAAAGAATACCTATTTTTTCCGTAGCATCATTTCATCTGTTACTCTGCGTTCACGCGCAACATCTTTTATTTTATCAAAACCTTTTTGTAAGAACTTTTTCATATTCTTCGACGTAAACGGCCACGAGGTTCTTTAATTCATGAGTTTTTTTGGGCTCCAAGTACGGTAATATATGCCATCTATTTCTGGTGTTTAGCAGCGTTCTAGTTGCTGCTAAAGACTCTAATCTTGAAGGCGCTGCACGGAAAGTGATGCTTTTGTTCTGGACCCTTCACATTCCGAATGCTTCATCAGTGACATTTATCCACAATCCGGTGTTATGAGCATTTTGTTTTGCAAGTTGCGTTGGATTTATTTCCGTGATGTTCCAGGTGCCAACCCATTCGGCACAGCCCCGTCAGCAAATCCCTTTGGCGAAGCGCCGCCCTCGTCTCAACAACAGGCACCAGGACCTGGAGGAATTCCGAAGCCTCGCTTACCCAGCGTTGTTAGCAATGACTCTAACGAAAACGATCACAGCTCAAGCGACGACGATGATGATGATGGTGATTTTTAAACTGTGACATGTGTAGGGATTTTCAAGGTTTCAAAACCACGTGACCTTGTCCTGTAGCGTCCACGTTTTTATTCAAACAGCTGTTTCAAGCTGTGCTGCGCAGCTGCTTGTAGTCAGTAGTCACGTGCCAACTGCTGCTTGGAAGCTCGCTTTTTTATGTTCACATCAGATTACTCGTACTCCTCTGACGGCGAAAGCACTTCATCATCAGGCTCTGAGAAAGAAGCTGTTTTGCACGAATCTCCCATGACCAAGTTCTCTGCAAAGGTCTGCACCGTGTGCATGGGCTCTTAATGCATGCTGTGTATAGCGCTTCAAGGTTCAACACTACTTGTACCCTACACCAATTCGGCAATTCAGTTTGGCTGACCGAATGTTTCTTTGTAGCTGGTTCGGAACGGTTGAAAACAAAGCGAAAAGCATTAAACCTATTTGTGCGTTTCATAACATTTCCATTCGCCTGTACTGACCCGCGCGTTAATACTTTGCAGAAGGAAGAAAACGCCGGCGACGATGTTATTTGTCTCGGCGAAGTTCTTCCATCAAAAGAGCTGCAAGAAAAAGCAGAAAAACTTCAACTACCTCGCCATTTTTACAACTATTTAGAGTCTGGCGGTATCGCGACCACGGATGATGACGACGCTGGTGCGGTTACTGTGTTGGTTTTTGTCGGTCAGCTTTTTATACTTAGCTTTAATTGAGCGCTAGCACGTAAAATAATGCTTGTTTCTGCTGCTAAAAGAGTATCGTTATTTTCTTGAACTTCAATGTCGTATAAAACGACGTGTTTGTAATAGTAATATGTCATATCAACGTAGTCTATAGGCGTTTTATTGCCGACATTTAGTACTGGAGTAATTTTTTATCGCAATCTTTCCAATCAACAGAGTGCTTACCTTGAAGTCAATGCTTTTTTGTTTTGCGTTTGTCTTTTCCTTTCACATAATTCACTAGCACGGTCTCGAAGTCTCTGCTTTCATTGAATGCAGCTTCAACCGAACCACCGGCCTCTGACACACAAAATTCGCTCGCTTCAAGCAAACCTGTGGGCAACGCCAACCAGAATGACCGACAAGCCCCTGGCACTGATTTGCCTGCAACATCAGCCAACACCTTCGGTGAGTTGCACAGTAACTTGACATTGTGCTGGTAAAGATGAGGTGCAAGCGGGAAAATATTTTGCTAAGTTTTATTTTTTTGTTTAATTTTTTGACCGCTATTGCTTGATTTACAATAAACAGATTTTCCTTTTTTTGCTGTGTCAACACACCACCCGCATCAAGTCTTGCTTTCAGTGATGGATTCTGTTGAAGCATATTGCCTTGCTATGTACTGTTTGTCAAAAACATGCAGCCAAACCCAGTTTTCGCGGAAAACTTCGCTTTTCACGAATCATAGCTTCATTGTCACCTCAATCAGTGCTGCACCATGCAAGCGATGTGATGCCGCAGATTGCCAGGTTCAATTTTTGTTGAGATTTTGCAGAAAATCATTTGCGAAGTGTTTTCTTCCGTACCATTTAAAACTGCAAAAATTTAGGCTATTTTTAATGACGACTCTGTATCGTTATTTTTAAAAGTTATTGCGTTTGCATCGTGTAAGCAGCGGCTCCTTCTTCTGACTTGTACCAATGTGTGGCATTGGCTTTTGATGCACTCCCCCATTCACCACCAGCTATGTTCCCTCTAAGGTGCGCAACTGCGCAGTACTACCAAAGCATTTGCGCAGTGAATTCTCATTCTCGCGCACTTGCAACATTCCAAATTTAATATGTGTGTATATTGCATAACTCTTTCAACGTTTGAAACGCTTCACTGGTTGTTTGTCTACATGGTTGCGCAATTGCGTGCGCACGTAAACAGTGTAAAATTTACTTAGAGGGAACACTGGCCACCAGACTCCCGGATTTTGGTTGAACTCATGTTCAACGCTCAGCTGATACATCCTCGAACTGTGCTGCAGTTATGCCAGAGTGATACTCGTGCTGTGTCGATCCTTGTCCTGTGCTCAGCAGGTGCGCTGGGTGGAGGTCTGACGTCGTTCACTGACTTGGCCGCCACTGGCGCGGCGAGCGGTTTCAACTTCAGTGGAGTGAAGTCGTCGTCGGATGATTGGAAACCGGACGATAAACCTTTGTTCTCGCGGCACAATGAGATCGATGAGGCCGATGACCAAAGCAATGAACTCCACCAGGTTTTTACTTTCGGTTGCTTTTCACAGACCTAGCAAAGTTTTGCCTCCACAGTACGTCTGTGGTAGCGATCTGTTACAAAACAGGGTGTTTTCTTGGTTTTAATCGATCGATCACGTTTCTTGGTTTCGGCTTGAGCGGCGTTTCGATGTTTGTTCTCCCGTTACAGGATAAGGAGCGAGACGACCTTTACTTCGCCCCTCGCGTTCAGTTGCCTGAGTTGGTCCCTGTGGTGACGGGAGAAGAAGGCGAGCGCGAAGTTTATTCTCACCGCGCCAAACTGTACAGATTTGATCAGGTAGGGATCGTAATTAACTTCACACAGTATTGGTGCTGGAACCAAGATTTTGATTTGTAGCGCAACCAAGGCTTCGCGCGTATACGTGCTCATCAGGTACTGACACACTGTGATCAACTTTGCTCGGCTTTTGATTGGAGGGAAACGTCAGTTCAAGGCAAAACAAACGCTGATTTAGACCAATTATTCCTTTGGTTATGAATTAAGTTGTTCAACGGCGATGCTGCTGACCACTGATGTTGCCTCTTACCAGACTACGTCACAATGGAAAGAACGCGGCATTGGAGACGTCTGCATCAAACACAACGAGTCAACGAATCGCTATCGGATCGTTATGAGAAGGGAACAAGTACTTAAGGTATATTGTAATGCGGCGATCAAAAACAACCAGAAAGCCGTGTTCAAAAATAAATAGAAGAATCGTTTGGGGAAGATTCAACTTAGGACTTGGTCAAAAATTATTCATAAGAGCACAGGTAGTTGTTGTTTTGTGCAGTGCTCAACATAAACCTAAAAACACTATCGCGAAATTAGACGTGTGCGTCAAACGCACTCAAAAGTGAAATTTGAATTTGGTGCCAGTAAAGTTTTCACGTTTTGACAAAGCATTTGTGGTTTGGCGTCAATTGCGCCTTCGAACTGAAGAGCACGAAAATATCGGAATCACAAAAATAGTTCAAGTTCCATCGCGGGGGCTGAGCTCATGACAGTTTACTGTTTATTCACGATTTAAAAACGACACCCATTGATTGTGAAAAGTCGCTCGACGTGCAAAATATAAACCGTGTGGTTCTTGCGCAGGTCTGTGCCAACCACTACCTGACCGCCGCCATGAAGTTCACACCTCACGTTGGATCGGATAACGCCTGGACCTGGGTCGCCGCTGACTTCTCCGATGGCGAAAGTGACGTCAGCATGGAAAAATTTGCCATCAGATTCAAAAACGCTGAAATTGCTCAAGCGTTCAAAGACAAAATCGAAGAATGCAAGGTTGGTCGTGCATCAGACCTGTCGCTTCACTGTTATTCAACCTAGCATGCATTGTCTTCAAGCACTTTAAGCAATTTTTTTAGTGTTTTAGGGACCCGAT
>Ga0210059_1001057_pt1 | contig 39900 bp, 18 predicted proteins | sample Ectturendosymbi2_FD_188042 | JGI IMG/M metagenome (GOLD analysis project Ga0210059, IMG submission 188042) | Ecteinascidia turbinata endosymbiont from Florida, USA - Sample 2 (SPAdes) (version 2) | ecosystem: Host-associated > Tunicates > Ascidians > Unclassified | place: Key West, Florida... | reverse complement strand
AGTGAACAGGTCGTACCCACCGAAGGGAGCGACTTCTTTTATTTTATTTTACAGCAGCATTGCTCGTAAGGCACCTGTGTAGAAATTTGGATGCTGCAGCCCTTTCAATAAAGCCTTTCTCATTGATGTGCTTTTTCACATAACATTTCGATTAGAATACTTCAAAAAAATACAGCGCCACTTGGATTGAGTGGCAAGCCGGCCGGGGAATACATGTCCTTTTGTGAGCATTTTTGCATAGTTGATGTGTTGTTAATAGCCGCTTGTCCTTCTGAGCGAAATTGCTCTATCGCTTTGAATGCAAGGCCCCTACTGCCCATCCACAGCGTGACGCAAGCGATGTATCGTATAAATGCCATCGACTGCTGTTCTCATTTCTGCGTGACCAGTGTTAAGTAAAATTTGTACATTTAACATCGAAGCAAACGGATTCTGAGCATTTAATAGACTGCTCTCGATTTCTTGTTGGAGCGTTTTGCTGTTTCTGCCTTGGCAGAGTTGTTGACGTCTTACTTTCTTGCCTGCATGATTTGTGACTGTGTCGATATTGTTCTCTGCTTATGCTGTAAATGAAATTTGCTCATGTATAAAATCGCAAAGAAATCTTCATTGTTTGCTTGTATTTTAAACAGACGTGTGAGGACTGCTTCAGAATGGTTTGCGTAACGTCGAAGTGTGAAATTCCAATTGTTGTTATTTCGCTGTCCTTCGCCAACGCTCCGAGGTCGTATAACATCGACGTCTTACAAGAATTTGTTTCTTCTGTATTTGATGCGAACCTGGGTGTTTATACCTGCAGGCGATTCACTTTTGTTTGTTTGTTTAGTTCAGTTTCATTTATGCTCGGTTTTTCTATTACTTTCGCAGTGTCCTGAGGGGTTTGCAGCACCCATCTCGCTTGCTTGCGCTGTGGGCGACTCGGCTGCTTTCGCAGTGAATGCTGCGTTAATGGCGAATCAATTCAGCACCCCGTGTGAACCGTTTCCTTGCACGCTGCCATAAATGCCGAGCATGAGGCTGGACAAATCGCAAGTACCGTTTTTCAAGTCTTCGGTATGCCACAACGAGGAATCCAATCCTACTTAACAGCTCCGATGGCGCATACTCAACCAACTGTACGAGTTAGCCGGTGCTTTTTGTTTGTATTAAATTTAAAACGTCCTTTAGGCCTACTAGAGAACCGTGGCATAGAGCAATTTTAGTATAGTTCACTTTGTAAGTGCTTTTTTTTACAGTTAATGTTGAAGGATATACTGAACACAATGTTAGGGCGCTAGAAAGAGTATAAGACAAATAAAAAGGGCCAGTTTTTGTAGTGAATGTTTCATACCGCCTACTGTTCCGTGTTTAATCGCAGCTTAACATACGAAGTTTCGCAAAATGCTCTTAATCCTGTATTCTTATAGCTGTTTTTCCAAACCTGGAGTATTAGTTGTAACAATGTTTTTACGTAAAAACAGTAAGACGTACCTAAATCTCAGCAGCCAATTGTTTGGATGAGGTACTGCATTACCAAAAGTCAACAGTATTGCGAAATTAATGGCTTTTGTGTATTTTCATCGCCGGCATCCAGAAACTAATCACTTTTACGACCAATCGACCGAAGACGTATGTAGAAACTCTAGCTCGATTTTTTATTGAACTGTTATGTCATTCCTTCTGTCCATTTGTATTTATAGCTCGCTAAATGTCAGTAAATTTTCGTGCAGTAGTAGCTGTTTGTAATGCTACCTATTTTCTGGGTTTCATGAAACGCTGCGCAAATCCATAGGCTACATGCATTTTCAGACAATAGTAATTCGGCTGTTATTGATTAAGCAACGCAATTCACCCAGGGATCTGTGGTTACCAACCTGATTTTTCTTATAGCATTCTTTTTGTATCCAGCGCTTAAGTGCAGTGCTGGACCGTCGGGCATTGACACGCAACGTGAAGGTGTAGCGCAGCATTGGATTTGCAGCACAGGAATGATTTTTTTGTGCAAGAGTGGCGTTTACCAGTAATGGGCTAAGAAACAGATGGCTGTCTTGTTTTTAGCTTTGGTGTGTCTGTCCTTACTAAGCATGTTTGTTACGATTCCCTAAGTTTTGACCCAAAACAATATTGGGTCGCATATTTTGAAAAAACGTTCCCATCAGCGTCCCCCCCAAGAAAATTTTACACTGAGCAAATGTTTGTTTTGGTGCGCTAGCATATAGACACACAACCAGTGAAACGTTTCAAGTGTTAAAAGGGTTATCCGATATATTATACCATATTAAATTTGAAATGCTGCAAGTGCCCGAGAATGAGATTTCACTGCGCAAATGGTCTTGTGTTACTGCGCAGTTGCGCACTTTAGAGGGAACGTTGGTTCAAATTCTGTGAAAATTTATATGTGCCGCACTTCTAATACAATCGGTAATGTGAAATTGTGCATAGATCAGCATTATTTTCGCGTTCGTGGTTATTTCTACATGCATCTTTTCGATGCATCTGCAGCCGTGTGGTAAGTTCAAAGCAAGCTGCACGGAGTTTTCATTAATGTTGGCTAGTCCAGTGCAGCCTATTTAAGTCTTTACCAGACCTGCTGCATTTTTAAAGTGAAACCATTGTCACGAATAAAAATGTTCTAGCCCAGGGTTTTCAACCTTTTTCTGCTCGTGGTCCATTCAACTAAAAAAGGTATTGATGGTGGCCCAAAGCTTATAATCTCATAGATTCAACGCTTACATAACTTCAGCTGCTATGCTATGCATAGCCATTCTCTTAAGTAGCCTATACGGCTTCGGCTAGCTTTGTAATGTAGAAGTTATGTCACAGACTTCAACATTGAGATCGAAATTGTTTGCTATTTGACCCAGAAAGTAGCTTATACAGTAGAATTGCTTCAGTCTGTAACGTCACTTAATGGGACCGGAGTAAAAGCATCGTTACAAGCGAATTGTTATCAGTGATGGAGTCTCAAGACCCATTTCTGCGAGTCTCCGAAGGTTTCAGGTCACGAGACTTTGAATATCACAAAGAAATAGTTTAATAAAACTATGTTTCAACGAGTTTTTAGTTTATTTGCAGGTAAGAAACAACCAAAACAGGTCGGAAAAATGCCAGAAAGTTTGAAAACAATTGAAGTTCGAAGTGATAACATTTTTTGAAAATTTTCGAAGTCTCTGTCTCGACTACATCACTGATTGTTATAGCCCGGGGGTGGCCAAACCTGCTCTATGACTGAGCGCATATCGCAAAACCCAAGTTACAAAGAGCCGCGACATAAAAATGTAAAAACACGAATTTATTTGTAATCGACGCTTCTGTGGCATAATTCTTTTTTGAACGACTTCGGAAAGCCCAAAGAGCCGTATTCAAATGTTCGAAGAGCCACAGTTTGTCCACTCCTGTTATAGCCGAACTAAAATTAAGTCGTACCTAATATAGCTTTTCAGTTCAATGCCAAACCTGACAAGGATCAGAAGTGTTCTTTGGCTTGTATTGCCGCTTGCTGTATCATGATTTAGCGTATACTCCGATGAGTAAAGTTTAGTCACGTCGTTCTCGGGATGTCGAAAAAGCTTACGTCCCGTTTTCGCTGTTGAGCGAAACAACGATTTCATACTTGTTCCATAGTGGATACTTTTATGCGCTTCTCCACCAAGACTATCGATCAAACTAACTTCAGTCGTAACAATCCCTAATACTCTAGGCTACATCAGTGTTTTTCAACCGGGGTTTCGCGAGTGACTGACAGGGGTTCCGCCGGAATTGCCGGGGACGAAAATCGCAACAAATGTTCTATGGGGTGGCAGCAATACCACTGTTTCACAGGTTTATTACAAAAACTACTGTAGGATAGACACTTGGATCATTGTATAGGGTTCCACAAGCAACGCAAACATTTGCGGAAGGTTCCGCTGAAGCAAAAAGGTTGAGAAACTGCTGTAGTCTACAGTGAAACTAAGATTGCCAGACGTCCGTGAGCGCCAATAATTGTCCTTGAATTTGCTATCAAAACTCGTTATGTCCTTGATTCTTGAAAAACATCATGTTGTCCTTGCATATTTTCCGGAGTCCTTGAAAATTCTTGAGTAGTTTTTAAATTGTTCAATTTTGAAATATTGATTACATTGAACATTCAAGAATAAACAATGTAAATGAACAGAACAATGTGTACATTTGTTTCATCTTCAGTTCTGTAGTAAAAAGCTTGTTGAAAGGGTGAAAGTAGCCATGGGCGTCCGTAGAAATTTTCCCGGGGGAGTGCAACGTCGACACTTAAACGGATGTTCACAAAACGCTTCACTGTTTCTACACCACGAAGAAAATGCCCCATGAAAGCATGCGCTCTATTCGCATCTATTTTGAAATCTTTTTCAAATGGAGCTGTATAGGTCTACGAATTCACCAGTTGCCAAAAAGGTGTGCTTTCTGTCGTCCGTTACAGATTTTTCTGAATTGGCGCATATTCATACAACTGAGTCTGAAGTGGACTTGAACTATCAATAAATACGTTTGCGGTTTTCTCGTTACTCCGTACTGATTGAACAGAATTCACTTCTGAAACTTTTTGTCCGAATTGTTTTCTGCACTTCGCCTATCAGAAATGCTTTTTCTTTTCATAAACTTCCTAATATCCATTTTTGAGAGCACATTCTACAAATAAGTCATAATTTAAGAACAATCAATGACCAGATCAATATTAGCGGTGAAAAACCATGAAAGTTAGACACTCTCACAATGAGAAATGGGTCTGTATCTTGCCACGACTATCGGACAATTTACTAAAATTAGAACAGCACGCAGGCGCAAAAACTGAATAGATGAATTATGAAAACTCGCCACAGCCAATATAGGTTTGCACTTAGTACTCGCTCAGAAGTCAGAACTAAGCCTTAACGATCAAGACTTATTCCACAAGCCTTTCATAGAGATATTCTAACAAGCCACGTAGTTTCATACTGTGTGAAAAGAAGCCTGCAGGCGGATCCAGCCAGTAAGGTTAGAGGGGGTGATTTTAGTAATATTTGCAAGTCAAGTCTCATGACGGGTTCGCTACTATAAGAGGGATGAATTATACTTCACAACACTTCTGTAACAAAACAATGGACTACGCAATGGCCTAATATCGCAAATGCTTTCTGAATTGTAAAAAATCATGGTGAATAAAGTGACTGTCGTTAGGTTTTAGGGAGGGCGATTGCCCACCCCTGCATAAAACATGCATAACCAAACACAAAATAGACATTTAAACTCGTCAGAAACATCGCTATAGTACATTCCAATCTTTAGCAGCATTTTCTTTCCCCGTAATTGCACTGTCGTACATTTGTATCTTATTAATAACATCGATCATTGTACGATCATTTATACATCTTTCCAATATTCTGTGCGCCCTGCATGGTCAAGTGGTCAAAGTCTCGTCAGAAGAGATTTGTAATGGACATGCAGCACAGACAATGTTTTCCCAGAACCAAGCCTTTCCGACTGAAAAGAAGCCAAATTGGCAACCCTGTTTGCCTCGATTGCTGCTGCTGGCGCAATCCTTGATGGCATTCTTACGTCACACATGCCACTGCTCAAGGATTGACCGTCAAACTTACAGTAACTGCGTTACTACATTCGGTAGTAAAATATTAGTGTGGTGGGTCCAGCCCACATAGCCGAGCTATACACTTTAAACTGTAAAGAAAGGTTGCAGATGTCTTTATAAACTAACGTTGCCGTATCTGAAGAGGCAAAATTCCTGACAGCCTCAATGGCTACTTTTCGCGACAACAAACAAGCGCTAAACGGCATTTTCAGTATGCTCTTACAACTACCATTCCACAGCAAAACAGCCAACAAAATAGAAGTTCTCATCTTCACAGTACATGCACATTTTTTCAAAGCTGTACCTAATTTACTAACTCATGAGCCAACTGCAAAGTCGCTGAAGAGAACTCATACAAGCAAGAATTGCCGGAAAGTTGTTTGTTTCGTCGCGTTTATCACGGAAATCGATAGCAACAAGGGCTGGAATGCTGCCAGCACAGCTGATAAAAAAGCTACAGTTTTTGCTGACACTGCCAGCACCAATTTGTATGAGAACGCATTTCTTCTGCACATTGGAAGCAATTCGGTCCAAGCGAAAAGTGGCTTATTGCCTTGAATTACCAGAAAGCGAGCAAAGCACAGTTGAATGCACATGTGGCTTTAGGTAATGTGTAGCCAATGCGTACGACAGTTACCCGCTTTTGATTGCTTGTGTAAAAAGGATGCTGCAAACAGCCGCTACTTACCTTATTCAAACAGAATGCAGATTGCATGCAGCAGTGAGAATAAAACAAGCACAGTGCAACTTACGTTTGCGGCATGCAGAATCGAACGCACTGCCAACATGCATTTTGAACACTAGACGGTAGCAGTGAGCAAATTGTTTGTGTGAAGTACAATTGACACAGAAAAAGTGCGGCGCATCAGTTGCTTCGCACATGGCGACAAAGGTCAATCGGTGTTACACAATCTACAGAAATGCACCTACAATGCAAGCATTCGTTGTGCAAGCAATGATTTTTTTCACGTGGGAGCCTTCATGTGACAGATTGTGCTCTGTGTCTGGTTCGTACTGTCCTCCCGCCTTGCTTCGTCATGAAATCTGCAAAATATGCGTAAAATGTCCATTTGACTCATGCTGCGCGACATTCACGTTGCCTTTATGATTGTGTTTAGTTCTCCCAGAACCTGGGAGGGTGGCGGGCCATACCCGAAAGTACTACACCACCGGAACAACCCGTGAGCAGAGGCGTAACGAAGTTAGATGACGCCGGGGCAAGAATCAAGTTTGGCGCCCCCATGTTCGAACCTGAAGTCTTTCGGAAGCAAACGTACTGTATTGAAGAAAGCACTCGTGACATTGTTGGGACTTTTCAGCGCCCCTCGCAGTCACTCGGCGCCCGGAGAATTGTTCCCTCCTTGCCCCCCCCCCCACCGCTTTTGTTACGCCCCTGCTCGTGAGCAGCCCGAAGCAAGCTCCGACACCGTGCTCCGTGTCCAGAAATCAGGTTAATACGAAGAGCAAGCGAATCGCTTGCATCCCAGGTATTAAACTGAGAAGAACAGACTTTTGACTGAACACTGTGTTTTAGTTGGCATATAAAAGCGCAAATAAGGACAACACAGCTTTGCCTTCAAAGAATTGCCGCTTTCAGGAGATGGCCTCCTCCGCCATGTGGGGGAAGGTGAGAATATGCACAGCATTTTCTCGAGTAGGTTTTGTTGTTGCTATGCAACCGTGAATATTTTTTGCTGATTTTGGATTTGTTTTTTGTTGAATGACGTTTTCGCTGCACGCTTGACTAACATGTGTGTTGGTTGACGTTCAATTCGCCTTTTTGCAGTTTCTACAGTTCTATATAAACATAGGTAGATTTTAGTTTTGTAAGAAGTTTATACATATTTATTTGTAGTATGGTGTCAATTTTGGGTTTTTCATAGTGCAGTAACATTATTTCCTAAGTAGCCTATTTCTATTTGGATGGGGAAGACAGCACACGACCAACGCGAGCAAGATTATTTTGCGATGAAACACGACAACGAGCATATCAAGGCACAGGAAAAAATATACAACGGCGCGCATTCTCTGCCGTTATCCGATGATGTCCCAAGCTATGCGCACTCACCGCCGCGCTGCGCGATAGACTTCTTCAATTCGACCTGGGGAAAACGTCGCAAACGAAGAAGGTATGTGAGACGTGGCAGTTCAAACCGTTTCAAGGCCAACAGCTTTTGGTCCGGAGTAAAACTCGATTTAAAGAGTTTTTCAATTCCCTTGACTGCATGGCTTAATGCCAAGTTTGACTTTGTGTCATGCTGGTATCCTTCGCGTACGCCCAGGTACCAGTAGAACTCGCCAGCACGATCACCTTAACCAAGCCATCACAAAGATGGAATTTCCTATCCAACACTCTGGACATGACGAGGCATTTCTTGCTGTTAAATCTGATACCAGCCCAGTCGGCGAATCGCTCACAGCATTTAAGCTGTGCCTGTAATTGAGAACGGCTCGAGGCCAGGAGGCAACCGTTATCACTGCTCAGCATACATCAGCACTTGGGCAAACACGTCGGCACATGTGAATTTATATCCAGCGTTGTGAACGGCTTTGACCCCCCGGACCAAAACTTCGTCTACCAGGTTGAACACAATGTCCGATAGGGGGCAGCACTGACGGGCTCCTCTGCCCACCGGGATCTCGCCCGTAACACCACCGGCAGTGCGAACCACGGTAGTGTTCCGCGCGTAGATGTCTGCAATGCACTCAACAACGTGGCTAGGAATCCCGAATGCTCGCACCACAACTTGGATACATTCGTGTTGAAGTAGACTCCCTACAAATATAAGCGAAAATGCCCAGCAGAGCTCCGGCACCTGTAACATTAATTTTATTGCCACTACATCCCTAACTATTAGAGGTACACTCAAGTTGGCATGGCCGTTAATTCAAATAACTCGACCTGAACTACGCACCATCCCCGTGTCAAGCGAAATTTCTGACTTGCGAAATCGCTGACTTCACGCCATCTGCGCATGCACAGAGTGATATTCTGCATTTCACAAGCGGTGGCTGTTCACTGAGATATCAAACATGCTGAGAACTGATGATTAGGGTTATAAAAAAAAATAATTGACGTCTAGGACTAAGTCCAATATTTTTCAGTGGTTAGTTATTCCCAAACTGTCGCTTATTGTGGACTATCTGGCGTCTAACCAAAAGTTTTTATTTTCGCAACAACAAACCCTTTAACGACCGCGCGAGCCAATAAATCGACTCGCAATTTCTTGGTCATGAATCGCCAGACACTAGAGCTAGAGAGCTGTTCAAACCCTCTACGGATTCAGCAAGTCTTCTCGTCGAAATCGAAAAAATAAATTTTTCGTTTTCGGTTTGGGGTTCTCAGGGGGGACCGCCACAAGTGGGGGTGTTTTTGCTTTTTTTAGCCACCTTTGGCCGGGCCCTGGGCCCCAACCCATTGGGCCATTCTTTTGGCTCAATACTTTTTTGGAAACTAGGCCAAAATCCGCGTCTTTAGAGCCCTTGAATGACTTTCCAGCATATCTGCAGCGGAAATTATGAACAAAACACCAAAAATTGGTGAAAATTTCAGCACCCACAAACCTTAGTCTGTGGTGGAAAACCCCCCTTTTCTATATGGCCAACAGTCGCCAGCGGATCAAGCTAGAGCAGTGATTTTCAACCAGTGTTCCGCGGAAAACTAGTGTTCCGTGAAAGATCGTCAGGTGTTCCGCAGGAAATTTGATAAGTTTGACTAGTGTTCCATCGAACACCGGTCGAAAATCACTAGTTTAACGCAATGAGCGTAAATATGTTTTCTTTCGTGAAAGTAATTAGTTTTAGGAGCAAACGAATAGGACTTTCTTGTTAATTTTAATAAATCAAAAGAGCCAAAACAGAACTAAACATCATAATTGTGATTATAAAATTTTGTTTGGTGTTCCCCCAAATTTTTTTATTGCATAAAGTGGTCCGTGATGCAAAAAAGGTTGAAAAACACTGAGCTAGAGAGCTGTTCAAATCCGCTCTGAATCGGGAAAGGCTTGTAGTTTAGACTGAAAAAAACAATTTTCACCGTGCGATTTCGGCCTTTCTGGCCATGTTAACAAAACCACAGGATGTTTTGACAGGTCTGTCAAAACAATCCATGACGTCAACGTCCCGTGGGAGTGCGTAAATCGAGCCGAATCACTGGAGCGAAACCGCGCGAAATTTAAATGCATTCTAGGCTATTGTACGAGATTTTAAAGGGTTTGATGGACATTCTAGCGTTTCTTGTTGATAAGTTATGGCAAAAATGGTAGAATATTAAATAGGGAAATCCCCAATAATCCCTACAAATCCCCTGGGATATTCCTGACATATTTAGAATATTTTTGACACAACTTTTGAACCAGAAACGTTAGAAACTCAATCAAGGGCTCTAAAGGCGCGTATTTTAGCCTAGAATCCAAAAATACAGCGAGCCAAAATATTGGCGCGTGGGATCGGATGATGACGTCATATAATTAACCAAAAATCATACCCCCATCGTGATCTAATTGGCCCGAAACCCCCCATCCAAATTAAAAAAGAATTTTTTTTATTTTAAACTACACGACGCCGCTCTGCTGCCGAGTTATGGCCGGCCAAAGTTTGGCCTGAAAGGGCAAATTATGCTTTTTCTGAAAAGTTTGGAATTAGGCCAAAAACTGGGTTTTTGGCCTATAATTTTGGCCACAGATGTGCTAGCAAGTCAATCAAGGGCTCTATAGACGCGGATTTTCACCTAGTTTTCAACGAAACTTTGAGCCAAAAGAATGGGTCAATGCGTTGGGGCCTAGGACCGGCCAAAGATGGCCAAAATTTCCAAAACATGTCCTCTTTGTGACGTCATCTCCAGAAAACCTCCCGCCGAAACCGAAAATTGTTTTTTTCGGTTTTGACTAGAAGACTTGCTGAATCCGTAGAGGGTTTGAACAGCTCTCTAGCTCTAGCAGCTGGCGATTTATGGTCAAAAAATTGCGAGCCAATTTATATTGCGCGGTCGTTAAAGGGTTCACCAAAGTTTATTTCTTTACTTTGAGAAGGGAAATACTGACATACGAGAATAGGTCAGCAATTTCACAGAATCAGAAATTTTGCCTGAAAATGGTTTGTAATCCGAAATTGTGGTTAACTTCTCTAGTGGCATTGCAATAGCTATAGTAATTCTTACGCAGTGGTAGCTTTATCGCTTCAGTAGTGGGTGGAAACTTTTAAAACCACAAACTTACCGCAACCTAACGCATCTTGAAAGCTCCAAGACCGAGATGATGTTTACAACAAAAATCACTGAGCCGCCATAAAAACTGCACCATTGATGTATTTCACATAGAGAGTCCATCCACGTTGTAAAATTGAATCGCAAAACTGGTATGTCCAAGGTCGACCAATAATATGAAGACAATCTGGAACGTGAGTCCAGCTAACGAGTTCTTTTTCTGTTCATCTTCCGCTAACAGCTGCTAAATAGCTTAGGAATAAATTAGGAGCAAAGTGAGGTGTAAAGCTTTTGTGCTTTAAAACTATCACATCCTGACAAGATTACGGCTACTTTGACTCACTACAAACTCAAAAACAATATTTGGAGCAGGGGCGCATACTCCAGGTGGGCTATGTGTGAGGCGCATAGTCAGTCGAGCGGTCCTGGGAAAATCACAAAAAAGGCTTGAAAAATAATGGACGTCTCACTGATTTTCTGAGCCAAATTTTGAAACTGTCCCATTTCGACTTGGTTGATTTAGCTGATTTTTTATGCATCACTAGTTTCCGGTTTCGTTTTTTGATGTGGCAAACCTGGGTGTGCGCTCACAGCTGTACACCTGTGCTTGCAACACGAGCATCAGCATATGCCAGGTGGACACATTCGAGCTTCACCATTAACTAGTTTGCCAGGGAAGGCGGTTCGTAACTCCTGCCTCCACGTCGGTTACTCCACTGACTCCTATCCTGTTGTGTAGCGTTGTGTACAGTGGCGTAGCAAGGGGGGCGTGGCGGGCCCCGGGCGGCACTTTAAAGGGGGTGGCGCTTCGCTGAACAAAAATTAATTTTTGAAAGAAGTTTGAAAGTTCTAGTTTTTTGTTTTATTTTAAACACATTTTTAAATGTTCTACCGCTTTTCAATTTTCATGTTTAGAAGCTCTAGACTGGTAGGCTATCCTAAAAGAACACGACATGTGACCTTGGAGTGAGTGAATTGATAAAATGTTTGGGGGACGAAGAGTTTTCTGAGAGGGGCCCAAATTTTTTAAACTATGTCCAATAGTTTTAAAATACGTCCAAAACATTTTTCCAAGGGGGCGAAAAATTTTCCTGCGCCCCTTATTTACGGGCATGCTTATTTGGTGGCCAATTGTGCCCCAGTCCCTACACCTCCCTCACCAGACAAAGCCATTTCAGCCATCTCAGTCAAAAGTCCTTTGCACAAAGGAAAGAGATGACACTCAACCGTAGACTAAAAACGTTAGGGCTCCAGTTGTTTTCGGTTTATATTGCCTCTCCTCTCAAAATCTGATAAAAAAAGTTTGCATGCAATCACGGTAAATAGTCAAGGCTAGCTTAATCTTTTTTCTCGTATCGTTGGTTTCGCAGTAACGTCCCAACTGCACATCATAACATTTCCTGACACTTAGGCATTGGCGACGAACATTTCGTTGGGGCGGCAATGGCTAGTCCGCCTCTAAATCAGAGGGTTGAGCTTTCGATCCACGGCCACTGAGTGAATCGCTGTGGTGCTCTTTGGACAAGATCGTTCGCCTAACCTGCCCCGGTAAGAAGCATATTTCAGGCATTAGCATGCCGCTAATTGCCGTCGCCAAAATTATTTTTTAAAAAAACATTTCTTGGCACATCTCATGCTATTTTTTAATGTTCAGTGGGATATTTTCAATAACCGTCATAAGCTGTAGCCCAGTCATTAGGTGAGTTAATCAACATTAAGTTTTGGCGGTTGAAGTGAAGAACTTTGCAAAGATAACTTTTCTCAGTTTCAATACAACTGCTGTTTTTCTGCATGACGTAATGGTGCCGGAAAATGACTTCCCTGAAGCGGGGTAGTGCAGTTGGTGTATTTTCGTGGTAACTTTGAGCTCAGATTATCGGTTTGAACTGCAAGTAGAGTGGATAAGAACCAGCCCATGGGCAACGTGGTTTTCGTGAAGTCGCCTTTGTTCAACGGTACGCTTTAAACATTGGCAGTCATAGAAAAAGTTATTTCATCAAGAAAAGCTTAAAAAAGAGGTTGTTCTTATTTTGATGAATTTGAGGCAACCTTAGCCTGAAAACCTAACGCAAGGGTAAACCATATGCTTAGATATGATTGTGGTTAACGCTTTTTTAAAAAGAGCGTTAATCGAAATGGTTGCACAGCTTGGCAATGGCTGCATTGAATAACGTTGTTCATCGCAATACCGTCGAATGTAAGACGCTGTAATCACTGGTGAGCATCCAAAACTCCTACGTCCCAGCTGGCATGGTTTTGTAATACAGTTTTCGAAGTAGACGTCTGTTGGTAACCAGTCCCGTCGCCACGGGGGCTTTGGTGGACTTAGCCCCCAAAAAAACTACAAGTCCCCTAAAATTGGAAGATGAAACACTATAAATCAGTGGATTTTTTGTCAAATTTTAGAATGTCAGTCTCCCCTGCACAAACGTAGTCTCCCAATTGAAGACCTTCTGGCGATGGTTCTGTTGGTAACGAACAAACGCAAGGAATAACACTTTGCACGTGTAATTCGAAGAAATCCAACAGCTAGACCAAGTGTGCAGGTCTCAATGAAGACTGCAAGCCAGTGATTCTCAACCATAGCCGGTTTTAAACCTGTTTAAAATATTTTTTTCAAAATGGGTCCCTGCACCTATAGAGGGCTCCCTGCAAGTGCCGACAGAGTTAACGTTTGAAGCCTTTTATACATACTAAGAGGATTAAACCACTACTGAAGCGTGAAGTGAACAAATGAAATGTCCTTTACATCACTGAGATCATATTATTAAATTGATATTATAGCCTGCTATACGCAGTATATGCACTTTTTTAGTTAAAGACGGGAATACTACACGAAATTTTAACATACATAAATGTTTACATTTACAAAGTAGGTATGCCGCCATCACATCCCTTAGGCTAATTTTTCTGTTTGATCCCCTGGAATGTGTCAACTATTAAAATGTGATGCGGTGAGCTTACAGGAGATTTAAAAACCGACAGGGAGGAAAGTTTGACGAAACATGTGGGGTTCTTATGTGCCTATGCAAAGAAAGCAAAAAATGGAAAAGTTAATGATGAGAAAGGTGGCGACAAGCAGAAAAAGCATGAATCATACTCGACAGTAAAAAAAAGACACATTTCAGTTTGCTAGTGTTTGATTGCGATTTTTAAGATGCTTTATTAATCCTTATATCTTTAAATAAACACGAAACATGATCTTTTTTCATTTAAAATTCTGTAAGCAAATTTGAGGGGTTGAAAGGGCGGCACTTAGCCTTGTTACGCCACTGGTTGTGTATAAACATTTCTACATCCTTGTGTTCTTTTAACTAATGTGGTATGAACCTTGAGTCTCATTAACACGCAAAAGAAAGCATTTGCCTCTTATAGCAAGGAATTACATCAGTGATTCCCAACCGGGAGGAATTCCTCCCTGGGTTGGAATTTCACGAGTTCAGGGGAGGAATTTCCACTTTATAGTGAAGTTACCAATTTATTCCAAATGTTGCACTTTTTTAAATTGACATTAGCTCTTTCAATGACTTATATCATTTTGTAATTGTAAGTATTTAGTGAAATAGCACACGTATATGTTGACAAACTTCAGTGCCATTATTTGACAACAAATAGTTTTCGTCCCACTTTTATTAATCAGGTTTTTGTCATCAATAAAGACCATTGTTCCAATTGTAGTTACCACTAGCCTACGAACCAGAACAGAAGCTACACCGTGACAGGTAAAAGGCAGGTGAGAAAGAATATATTGGTAGATAAAATATTCTTGCAGACTCTTTCCTGCTTTCAGTGGCTAGGCTACCGGTAATAGCTGATAATTAAAATCAAAAAAGGGAAATAGACCTTGTCCAAAGCTGCGGAGCCGGAGCGCCGGAGTTGGGCATTTTGCCTGGAGCAGGAGCTCAAATTAAAAATCAAAAGAAGCTGGAGCTCAAATTAAAGATCAGGAGCCGGAGCTCAGTTTAAAATTTAGGACTGGAGCCGGAGCTATGGCTATTTGAGAGGTAGCTTCGTGTCCCTTCCTAGATACTAACGGTTTTGCCAAATAAACTCACTTTACCTAAAACAGTGCTCTTTATAGCACACTAAACGCAAATGTTACGAGTTACAACACCAGACTGCAACAATGGATTTGCAAGCCTTTGATGGTTGCGTGGTTTAATCATTGGTAAGGCTGTGATATCGTAGCTGGTAGGCGTGGTGTTACTTGTTGAACAATGGTTTTCAAACACTGTTCTAAGAGCCGCATGCAGCTCCCAAGCATCCTTTGTGCGGCTCTTAGCATTCTTTCGGTAACACCTCTAGTATTTTGTGTAACAGACTTCGTTAGTGCAAAAACAAAACGTGTCAATTGACTTGTGGCAAAAAACTTTAGTGCGGGTCTCTAACAAAATCGTAGGTCTAGATTTTGATCCCTTCAGCGAAATGGTTGAAAACTACTGTTGCAGAAGTACAAAAACGTTAACTGCCACAACATCTTACTTTCGATAGTGAGTATGTTTAAGATATGATACCATTGCAGATTTAAGGGTGAAATGCATGGCACGCCATTGTAAAGTAGGAACTTTTATTAGAAACCATTAGGTTTACTAGCAAGGTTTATTAGACTACTGGCAAAATTCACGAGGAAACATTACATTTACTAGCAGTAGCATAACGTGAAAGTTAAATTTTTGCTTCTTAGTACCTTCTTAAAATGAAAGTTATAACTAATTGGTAGCGAATAAGCATTGTTTTGCACAGCAGTACATTATCAGGAGGGTATAAAAAGCAATGTAAACAAATGTGTGAAGTTTAATCTGTGGAAAAAATTATATGTTTTTAGCACGGTAACCAGTCTTATTTTCTCCTAAGCTTTGCAGGTCAAAATGTGCCTTACTTTGTGATTGATCACTGCTTATTATTAGAGCGAAAGATAAGAAATCCCAAGTTTTTATCTGTTTTAAAAGTCAAAGGTGAATTTCTTGCTAGAAGTCATACTATTTCTTTGAACAAAAGGCTTTTAAACACATTTTCACATTTGTGTTGATGCAAATGTGTGCATGTTAGAAAGAACACATGAGAGAGATAATCGAGTGTGTTGCGCTCTTTGCATGGTTTCCCCGGGCAGCGTTGTTAGCTGGAATCGCCAAGATTACAACAAGCCAAGCATGCAACGAGTGAAAAGCCAAGCATGCAACGAGTGAATTAACTTGGTTAATTAAAACTGGTCTGTGTTTAAATGCTCGGACGCAAATGTAGTTTTCCAAACAGCCATTTTCTTGATTCTGTTCGTAAGAAATAACAAAAGGTCCTCAGGCATTGACGGCAAAACCAGCAACTGCCTTTCCAGAAATTGTTCGTATTACCGATATCTTTGAGTTACGTTTCTGCTAGTAACTGTTCTCTGAATCGTCTAAACCTGTGATTGTTGCTTTTTCGCTGATTTCCTCATGGTAAGAGCGCCGCTTGTAAAAAAAGACCACATTAAATTAATCAAAAATGTTTGGTACGTTTTCTTAGTTTTGTGTAGCCTACTTCATATATTTCATTTTCCATTCAACTTGAGGCACACGAAGACGATTGAAAATATTAATGTGTGAAAACGAACAGAAGCCGGAGCTGGATCCGGAGCCATGAAAAAAGAGAGCTCCGGAGTCGGAGCTACAATCATGCAAACCCACAACTCCGGAGCTAGAGCCGGAGCCACTTTCATTAACAGAAGAGCTCAGGAGCCGGACCTGTGTCATTTTTACGACAGCTCCGCAACCCTGTTCTTGTCAAAGCATATTCTTGAAGTAAGTTCAGTAGGTTGTGCACCTCAGTGTGTGCGGGATTCCTTAGGTTTTGGTTAGGGTTCGGTTGTTAGATGGAGTTTCTTGAGCAGATGCGTGTAATGAAATTAAATTTTAGTCAATCACGTTATTGTCTTGTGCAGATTTCATCTTTAACGTTTAAGCAACTATAACAGCATTTAGTAACATAAGTTCCAAAATACAAAAATATGATGATCAGTGATACAGTCGAGACCGTCACCTTCGAGATCCAGACCTGGTTAAAACTTCGAGACCGAGATTTCATCAAAAATCCCGAGACCGAGACTCGGGATTTCAAAATTTGTGCATTTTGCCGATTGTTTTGTAAAAAAGGTCGTCATCACTTCTGAGTTGAATTTTTTTCAAATTTCTGACATTTTTCCGACCGGTTTTGTAGTTTCTTACCTGTAAATACAACGGTTGTTGAATTATAGAAATTTTACTACACTGTATCAGTTTATTGCAATATTCAAAGTCTCTAGACCTGTAGCCCTTGAGACCGAGACGAGACCTGAAACCTTCGAGACCGAGACTCGCAAAATTGGGACGCGAGACCGAAACCAAGTCGCGAACCTCCATCACTGATGATTATTCATATATGCAGTTTGGTTTTACAGCAATCATACCCTGTATCCAACTACTCTCCGATGAAAAACAAGAACAAATTTCGCATTGACCGAGTTGAAAGTTGAACTAAATTGATATTTGAAACTCAATGTGTTTTGATTGTAATTTTGTTTCATTTTTATCTTTCTGTCACGAAATTAACAGTGGCGCTATCTATTGGATTATTATATCATTAATGATATCTACGTAGTTATATGTTTAAGTGCATTCCAAGTTTTCTGAGTGATTCTTTAACTTTTCCCCAGTTAAACTGGCTGCTTGTTTGAAGCCACCAAGCAGAGCTAAGTATCGTACAATAATGTCTTATTGAAAGGACGCAACAACGCAACTATAGGATTATGGTTCAACCCACAACGTGCGATCTGAGCCATCGCAAAAATGACGTTTTAACCTTTTCACCCACCCTGTTTAAATTGTGTAATAGGGGAGGAAAGAAAATTTCCAAAATGAGCCAAGGGAGGAATGCATCAAAAAAGGTTGGGAACTACTGAACTAGATTATGTTAAAAGAATGCGTACAAGCAGGGACGCCGGAGAGCGGGGACATGACGGTGACATTGTCTCCCCTGCCATTTGATAAAGGGTACGACAGGAGCGGAGGTGCCTTTTTGATAACAGTTTCAAAAGTAAGTTCATGATTCATCAAGATCGAATTGAAGCAAATTTATTGCAGCTATGCCAGTACCCTGAAAATTCAGAATGGTTTTCTTTTATTTCCGTTATTATTTTTGAGATCAATATTTTTTGCTGAACAGAAATACGCATATTGGTATTGATTTTTTTGTTTTTTATAAGTTTCCATTGCCCTTAACTCCTTTTCTACCCCTTTCCCTACCGCTGTTTCGGTGAAATCGTTGAAATAGTTCCTGTTGAAGATTCAAAACACAACAAATCGAGTTTTTCAGTACTGAAAAGCACACATTCTGAGAATTGCTGTCTCAAATGTAATTTGTACATTAAGAATTGGAGGTACAAGACTGACGGTTGTATCAACCTGTTCTTGAAATTTGCCATGCAGAAACCTTGATTTTTTATAACGGTAAGTCACAGCACTAAAATCAACCGCTCCTACGTCACTTTGAGAGAAAAGGACAAATTTTGTCAAAAATTTTATGCGCCCCCAGAAGCATGGGTATCGGAAGGGGATGGCGGGGAATCAAAGCCCCCCTGGATTTTGAAATTTGGTATTTTCATATAGTTTTTAGTAAAAAAGGTTATTTTCGTTGTTTCAAGTTGGTAAAATAAAATTTCACCACTGTTGCCCCACTGGAAAATATCCTGGAAAAAACACCTAAATCGCTTAGCAACGAGAGGCTTGTGACCAAAGTCGATTTGTTCCTCTAACAATGTGTCCCGACCACGTCTCTGGCTGCAACGTCCGTGGCAGATAGCGGGGGTGTAGACTCTCCATCAAGTTTAAGCAACGAGCTTGTATGGAGATGCTGTTCTCAAAAGCTTTTCTTGGGAAGTGCATAAACTTTTTAACAAAAGATTGTAAGGGTTGATGATAGCAGTTGCATGAAAAAAGCATATTTGTTGCCGATGTTTCACGGCTTCTGAAACCGAAAATTTAAAAAATTTAATTTTTTATTCCTTTGAAACACTGAAAATCTTAATCCCATCCTAACCTAATTCACGCAAACATTATGAGAGTTTTGTAAAATTGTAATAAATCTAGATGGTCATCCGCCACCAATGGAAAATATTAAATAGCGTCTTGGGAAACACACTATCTGACGTTGCAGGTGTTGCCCTGTTAGAGTTAAGACACAAAACGTACAGATCTTGTTTCCACGACAGATTAGTTAAAGGACTGCATTTATTTTCTTCTAACTGTCTACCCTCACTGAAGGAAGTTATTTCTCTTCATGGTTCTCTTTTCTCATCGCAATCCGACCGGTAGGTGGCAACTCTTTCACGACTTGCAAAACCTGCAGAGTGTATCAGCTGCAAAAAGTTAGCACGAAATATAAGTTCACTGTCAGCAAATTTAACATCCGGTTACAGCAGTGGTTCTTAACCATTACAAACGCGCCGAACCCTTACGTAGTTTTCCAAGCTTTTGTCGAACCCCATTTTTGCCCAATATAACCGAAAGTGAAAATGGGTTACTGAAATGAAATCAATCAACACTTGATATTTAATTATACAGTAGTTCCACACTTTTAGTCATATTTCAGATGACCTTCGTCGAACCCCTGAAATGGCTCCGTCGAACCCTAGGAGTTCGATCGAGCCCAGGTTAAGAACCACTGGGTTGCAACAACAGTTTGCAAGTATTACTAAGCATGGCTCAACCTTGGCGACGTCTAAGTTTTGAATTAGGTATTGCGTGGCCTTAGTATGCTACACTTACTTCCAGGAGTCAATGTAATTTCGGACATAGCTTTGCTGTACACTTTCACTTTTCCGGTGTTCGAACCAAACACCGGAAAAGCGCCTAACCGCTGAAAATCGTTGTTAAATAAACCCCTTTTCCGGTCAAACTACGAGTTTTATGGTGCATATTCTTCGTTTTTTTCACATTTTTCCCAGAAACAGTGACTTTACAGTTACTGTCGGAGACGGAGAAATTTTTAGTTTCCAGCTTTTATCGAAAGTAGCTCTTGCACTAGCAAAATTTTGGTTGCAGCAGCAACCAGAGCTTTTTGATACCAAATTTTGGCTTGTACGTTGGAAGAAAAATCACAAATTGATTCACGTTTGGTCATTTGTATCATTTAACATCCTCGCGAGCATGCATATCTAGGTTTCAATCATTCGCTGCGAACCTTAGGTTCCGGTATGAAAACCTTCGCCAACCAGCTGACTTGATGCGTTTGAACCAAGACTTGCATTGCGAAAGAAGCGCTTACGCATGCAAAATGCACGCTGTTGGATGGCGGTGATTTCATCAAAACAGTTCATGTGCCGAGGCGAACTGTTTTCGATACCTTGGCGGTGTAATCCAGCTTCTTGGCTGTGTGATTACAGCGGTGTTGAAGTTGATTCAGACAAGCTACGTGGGATCTTAGCTTCGTGAAGTGTTCTGTATTTACTGCAGCCCCATGTTCAGGTCTGAGCACCTGCAACAGGGGTGATAAAAAGCAAGGTAACGTTGAACATTGTAAGCTATGTTTTCACGTTTGCATGTTTCTTTGGTTTGCTAAGTTAGGTGTGTTTTCTCATTTATCCGTTGCACTCAGGTTGCAACGAAGTGAAGCGCATACAAAACAGATAAGCCACTCAGCTCAAACGAAGCATTAGGCATTTAGCTGAAAGGCTAAACCGGTACGTGTCGCTTCGACCTGTTGAACTACTTAGAGTAAACAAGCAAGGACGTAGAAACTTTACGGTTGAGCAACCGAAAGTATGTCAGCAACAAACTGACTTTCTCACTTAACAACAGTTGATTGTGCAAAGTTTCTTATTGTGCTTCCTCACTGCAGTGTTCTGGTTTTTATTTCTTTACTGGAAGTGTTGATTTGTTTAAAAGCAAACTGAAGGTTCACCACTAACGAAGTAGTAGCTTACTCCAGAAACATAAAAGACGTTTACACCTCGAACAGCACAGAGGAGATGTGTGCGTGAGCAACCGTCACATGGGTGCCACCAGGGTGTATAGGCTAAGCACTTTTAAAATGCACTTGCAAATGCAACAATCTTTCATCATCGCACAGATAGAAGGATTACATAATGAGCAAAAAATTACAGTTCAGAAAATTGAAGTGAGCAAATGCAGATGTTAAGTGAGTGTTTCCCAACCCGAGTCCGGAGAAGGCTTTGGATGAGTCCGCAAGCACGTTGACTATTGCAAACCATTTGATTTCAATGCCCTCAAACGTATCAAGTTTATACAATGGCAACTTTTTCTTCATTCCGCGTTTGTTACACACACTCTCGGTTGCTCCGTAATAATCCACCTAGCCTGCGTGACAAATTCCACTGTTCAACTTCCTACCAATGTTGCCAACTGGTATGTATACGCATACCAAATTTGAAATTTTTGGTGTATTTTCTAAGTGCTTGGTATATACATTTTGATTTGGTACATATGAAAAATTTGCTATGCAGTAAACCTTGGTTAATCCGGATTCGATTCGACCCACGATTTTATCCGGTTTGGGCAAAGATCCGGATTAACCGAAGACGGTTATTTCTAGCCTGGCATCATCTAAATACTGAGATATCGGTGAAAATCATTAAAATTGAATACATTTACGACCCAACAGCAGACTTTCGCAGAAGCACAACGAATTTATTGATGTATTTTCAATGGTACATAAGACTAGTAACCGTCATATCCAGTTAGTTATGAGCAATCTTAAGTTCATAATTTCACATTACTTGGCTGCGAAGAAATCTGAGATTTTGGGCTGACGCAGAAATTTCTGCAACGGTCCATAAGCAGTCACTCTGTTTGGAAGGTAATGCCCTCCTTACTTCTTACCGAGTACAATACATTCAGGGATAATGTTCTACACACGCACACTCAACACTGATGATCGATAGACTGAAACCGTGGTGCGTGAGCGTGCCTTGAGCGCAGGGCCGGATTAACCATTGGGCAAACCGGCAAATACCCGGGGTCTCGCGCTTTTGGGGGCCTCGCGCTTGAATATCAAAACACTCCTTTACTGGTTTTCATGGTTTTAGGCTGTTCACCACGCGTCAAAATTGTAGAGCTTTTTGGTTACTGCGTTATGGGTTAAGAAAACTGACAACTTTGGCATTTATCGTTGTCGAGTGACAAGAATTGAATCAAACAGCACCAAGCTTTATGACCCAAGAATTAGATTGAAATTAGTGCATCCATGGGCGTCCGCAGAAATTTTTCCAGGGGGAGCAATGTCGAAACTTTGTTTATCCTTTTCAGGTTGTTGACAATGCAATGCAAATGGACGTTCACAAAACGCTTTACCCTTCATACCCCATTAGTCTGTGGGCGGTCGAACCTCATTCTCCAGCTTTTGCATGAAATGCTTTTTACACTTCGGCTATCAGAAATGCTTTTTCTTTTCATAAACTGCCTAATATCCATTTTTTCGAGCATTTCTACAAATAAGTCATAATTTAAAAGAATAATCAACGGCCAGAAAAACATGAGTGGTGAAAAGCAGGAAAGTTAGACACTACCGCAAAACTGTTTCAAGCAATGAGAAATAAAACTATACGTTGACAAGACTATTGGACAACTCACTAAAGTTAAACCACCACGCAGGTTTAAAAAACTGAGCAGATGAATTACAAAAACTTGCCACGGCAAATATAGCTTTGCACTTAACGCTCAATAAGAAGTCATAACTAGACCTTAACGATAAAGACGCATTTCCACAAGTTTTCATGGACGGATTTTAACAAGCCACGTATTTTTATACTGCGTGAAAAGATGCCTGCATAACAGTCGTTTGATTAAAGTTATTCACTCGGGCACGTTGATCACAGTCTCACACTAACAGTGGATTTTCCAACTTGTGGAAGCACTGCTACAGATGTACTCATGCTTCTGTCAGCAGTGTCGCTGTCTCGCTGCATTACCTGCCAGGATGTCTGTGTTCAACAGTCACCTGCAGTGCTCCCATTGAGTGATTTCAAATAAACCCATATTGCACACCAAGAAAAGCATATTCGCACCATAACGCCATTGTGGACAAGCAAATAGCTAATCTTGATCATTGTGACGGAAAATGTGCAGGATTGCGAATGCATTTATTTATTGTGGAAAACAAGTTGCACTCTGCTTTTCCAAATACTGAAGTTGCCCCTCGCATATACTTGTACCTCATGGTTTCCAACTGTACTGAAGAGCGGTCTTTTTCTAAGGTGCGTAGAATTCAGAATTATCTTCGATGTTCAATTGTGCAAGAAAAACTAAGCATGCTGTCTCTAATAAGCATGGAGCGTGAGATTCTTGAAGATACGGTCCTGGAGACAATCATCAACGATTTCGCGTGCAAAAAATGCGGCATCATCAAACTTTTCGTAACTGACATTTTTTCAAAAAGCACGCATTGGCAGAGTGACAGAAACCAGGTCACTTCAATAAGACCGTTACTAAGTATTCTTTGCAATCTAGCCTTTGCAATTGCCATATAATGCGCTGATGTAACAATTAGTTGCGAAGTGCTTGTCGTGATCGTGAGTGTATCAGTCGTAGATCAAACAAAGCGCTGTTGTCTACGAGATCACGGAACAGTCAATAGGTGTAACTATTGTAAAGATCCCATCGCAAAACTTCACTCAAGTAGTACGGTTCTATAGCTGCTTTTGCGTGATAATTCGTTGAGAACATTTTTTTGTAAACGGTGTACGTTTTGATCTGCGAGAGAGTGTATCTTTCCTCAATACATATGCGTATGGACGATTTGTGCAGTGAAGATGGTCAGAGAGTCTATGACAAAAAAGATTGTTGTGTAGTGTCACGGTAGCAAAAGGATCGTTTTTTTGTGATACAACTTTCTGTTTGGACAAATTAAACACATACGAACACATGCGGTACGAACAGCCGTACGTGGTCAGCCCCAATTGTCTCTGAAGTGTAGCAGATCCGTAGCCAAGTTTTAAGATTTGAAGGGGCAAAATACATTTTTAGAGGGCAAGATTTTTGTATTTATTATATGTTCAAAAAAAAAATTTTTTTCTGGGCGCAACAAAATTTGGGGAAGCACCAAAAATTTGGGGGTATTGTCCCAGAAACCTCGCCGTGGCTACGGGCCTGAAGTGTAGACTGCCAAATCGCATTAGTTTTGACGTTTTTGACCGATGCTTCTGCAAAGTTGCAACGAGGGCGTGCGAAACGCTACGCATTTGCGCTAAGCGTTTAGGGGCCTCGCGGTGACGACTTTGCCCGGGGCCTCGCGTAACGAGGTTAGATGGCGCCCGGGGCAAGAAACAAGTTTGGCGCTCCTTGTTCGAAACTGAGGTCGTTCGGAAGCAAATGCGCTGTATTGAAAAAAGTACTTGTGACATTGTTGGGACTTTTCGGCACCCCTCGCTGCCACTCGGTGCCCCCCGCAGTGATTGGCGCCCAGGGAATAATGGCCCCCTTGCTCCCCTCGTTACGCTCCTGAGACAATTGCCTCCAAAGGTTGGAAAGCTGCGTGTGAGAGCGGCAGAAGATTATAGAAAAAAGTGACTGATAGAGTTTGCACGGCTTACAAAACCGGATTCTGCTTGTGTTGTGTATCCCTTCTTCAAACTGTGCAAAATAAATTTGCAAACCGCAAAGCTATTTTCCAGCGCAATAATGGGACGGACCCCAAACGAAATGAAAATGCAATTTAAGGTGTCGGAAGGTTGAATTCTCCAGTGGTTATTAAATCTGTTATTGCCTAAAGTAAGAAACTCGAAATTGAGCAACTTCTCTATGATGCACCGATCAACAGCAACTGTTGATCATGTAAGACTGAAAGGAGATAGTAAAAAGCATGGAGTATGCAGCATTGAATTTAGTTTTTTGTTACAGATAAATTTGGTATATATTTGGTATATATTTGGACAAGATTTGGTATATCAGTTGTAAGAAGAGTTGGCAACCGTGCTTCCCACACGGCATTACACTTTTTAATACTGTACATTGCAGTTGGTCTTACCTCAGCGTACCGTTAAACGAATTGATGCGTGTTATAACTTGCTGTCTGGGAAGCACACCCGCCCTCCTCCTTGCCGATTCTACCTGGCATGACCTCACCTCTGAGACAAAGCGCAGTGCTACATACTTGAAATTTTACACCAAAGCCCTCAATCCGAAACACCTCCTACACGAAACCCTGCACCTAAATCCTTCTCCGAAACGTCTCCGCTCCAGAAACCCACTTCGCTTGTTCGTTGAATTGTTGTCAACTACCCGTACACACACTGCATCAGTCCCTCCAGATCTCTAATCCTTCATTCCCGCATTTGGTCCGCAAACAACAGGCTGCGACCTCCCCAGAAATGCTTGCGTTTAGCTCAACCGCCTAACGACTGGTGTTGGTCGATTTGCAGCCAACATGAAAAAATGGGCCTGTGCGGCTCAGATTTGTGTGAATGTGGCAAAGTGGAAACTGCACTCCACATCCTACATGATCGCACCAAATTTAAACCACTGTGTCACATTTATGAGGTGGATCCCGCACTTTTAGAATATCTTGTCAAAAATCAAAATTCTGAATACGAAATAAGAAGTATCTTAAATGTAAGCTTGTTGTGTAAATTACGGTTAGCTTTCACCGTCTTAGTCTATCATGGCTAAACATGGGCCGCTGCATATAAAGATAGTTTAAACTTGGATTTACTTCAGTCGAGGTGAACGGTGAAGTCCGGCCATACTGCGTATTGTGCTCAGAAGTCTTAACTCACAGCTCTCTCAAGAAGCTAATCTATGTCAGCATCTCGTGTCAAAACATACAGAATACGTTGACGAAAACCATGAGTGTTTCAAAGAGAAAGAATATCAGGTAAAGCAAATATCTTTTGATCGCCCAAGTACTTGGAGAGTAGTAGTTTCCTCCCGTAGTAATGCAATACGGGAGAAAGCGATTTGCGCTCCATTCGACAAATCTTTCTTGAGCACCTCACTACATTTCTCTGGGACTTGGGTATATACTGTATACATCGCTTTTAGCAATTACAGCAAAATGCTTAACTGGTGAGAAGTCCTTTTGAGTTACTAGCGCTATATGTTCATTGTAAAATGGATTGCATTGTTAAACAGCTGATTGAGCTGCAAAGTCGACAGCTGTGGATATTGGATAGGCAAGATTAAAAATGTTTCTCTGACTCAATTTGGCCAATTAAACCAAAGCTTTCTGGTCTGCGTAGGCAGATGATGAAATCTCTTTTCCCTTTTCCAATTGGATTCGTTTTTGAAGCTGGTTTGTCAACATTAGGTATGGTTAAAACTAATTACCGAAACACACTTTAATCAGACGACGTCAGATGTGCACTGATGACCATATACAGTACTAACTTCAACAAACTTGTGAAACAAACCTAAGGACGAGGTTCTCATTGAAATTTGTGAATGTGGACGATAAGTAAACCAAGTTTGCTAAAATTAGTGTGTGTATTATTCTTGTAGTCTGTCTTGAGACCGCAAATATTTATATTGATGTACTGATCCGAAAATAGCCCTCGACTTAAAAAGGTTGGGGAAACACTGCTAAAGGTGCTTGAACAAGCGCGTACAAGTTGATTTAAATCAGCGCACCAAATGTCTTGACGAATGAGTAACCTGATACTATCAACCAGTCACATGCATGTTGTTCATGAACACCTACAGATAAATAAGTAACCCGATGCTGATGAGCACCAGGAGAACCTGATGCTGTCGAACAGCAGGTACACTTGATGCGTTTCATCAAAGCCAAAAAATTCTTAACGTTCTGTTGTTTTTTCTTCGCGGTTTGTCTTTCTTGCGGTGAACGTCAGCTTCGCAAAACTAACTTCAGCTTGATGGCATTCAGAAATCGGAAACATCAGTGAAAACCTAAAACAGATTCTTCATATAAACTACACGTTTTTACAGTTGATGTTTCAACTTTATTTTATTGCCTTAACAACTCATCCAGATGAGTAGTTTGGTCTCTTTTACATCAAAGAAAACATTTTGATCGCAACAAAAAGCTAAGTGAATAGTAATTCTAATAAACATTCATAAGGTAGTTTTTTTCAAGGTTTTCTCAACAGACGAGGCCTGCAGCATAAATAGCTTTCCAGAAAAGTGGTAGCCAGATTGCAAATTTGTCTGCAAAAACGCTGTAGTGTATATCTGAAATATAAAATATGTCTTCAGTGAAGGCCTACAGATCGCTTTGGGTGTTCATGTGTCCACTTGTCCACTGCTAGCTGTTACTATAATGAGGTTACACCTGAAGCCAACTTTTATTGACCTCCAAGGAAATACTAGGAGTTTGGCAACTCTCCTCAGTTTCAAACTCAAGTTTGAGGTATGAGAAACAACAATGTAAAAATCAGATATTCAAATGCAATCACGTTGGCAGTTTAAAAACAACTATTTTCTTCGTCAGTGCAAACGTTCACCAAGTAAAACGTAAGGGAGTGCACCACTTAACTCACGGGTAGTTCGATAAGCACAACGGTAATGTTTTGCGAACGTCTTGCGCTAACGCCATTTCATTTTGCTAACAATGGAATAGTTATATTTAAAACATTCAACTTATCGTCGTTCAAATCTCTGATTTAGAGCTGCTGTTTTTATAATAACTTTGCAAAACTTTCAATTTATTAAGTTCAAGGTACTGTTATTATTTACCAGACAATCAACCTTGAACATGAGTTACACTTGCGGTAATATATATTTAATAGAATCTGAAGTAGGATTAAAAAGATATTTCTGTTTCAAAAGTTGTGACTTATATAACGAAACAAAGTGAAAAACTTTGGCGCATCCCCCACCAACATTTTCGGCGTTTCTCATTACACTTCGGCCTGAAGTGGGTAACTCTGCCGTACAGTATATTGTCGTGGGGCGTACGTTCGCACTCTTCTCTCAAAAAATAATTAATCGAATGATGTATCCAAGTCAAAAAGAAATGTGGGCAAATTTAAGTCGAAAAGCTCACTACATTTTGAGGGAAAACTAAAACTGATACAACAAAGCAACTTTTCGTAGTGCTATTGTCAAAAATAATATGCCAGACATCTCCGCTCAGCAATGTGCAATCTGCGAAGGTATCTGAAGAAAGTATTGCTAGTGCATTAGTTTCTAATTCCTGCTTAATTAACCATGCGGCAAGTTACGTGTTTTCTTCGTGGAATCTTAAAAGCAGTCCTTAATAGTGCAAGTGGATTCTCGCATGTTCTGCTTATGTGCCTTGAACGACAGCCTAGCTTACCTTACTGTTAAGTTTCTCAGTTGAAACAACAATGCACATACAATATCATTTGATTAGGATCATAAGATCTTACACGGCTAAGAATATGTAACTTCCGAATGAAATTATTTTGCTGATTTCGAAGCAGAAAATGCGCGGACTTCATAGGAACAGTGCAGTTCTCAATGGTGAAGATTTGTTGCAGGTTTTTCCAAGAATACATTTAAACAACTGGGAGCAAATCATTAGCTTAATCCAGTAATCAGCGGTACTCTATTAGCCGAGGTAGTTGCAATCACTCAACAGCTACTTTGCTAAAAAATGTGCCGAATGCTCAGTGTGATATGACAGGGGAAATAGCCAAGTGCCCGGGAGAGCTCAGTCCAAAATGGTGTCGTAGTTTTATTTTATTTCCTCAAACGTTAGAGTTACTGCAATTGCGAAAAGCTAGCTACGTTGTGTTATCTCCACCTCTGCCGTTGTTACCAGTGCAAATTACTAAGGTTAGTTGGAATTAAACCCATTCCTTTTATGCCGATATTTGCAAAGGACTAAATACTGATGGGATTGTTTCTTTTTTGAGAAAAACTTTTCGAAACCAAATATCTATACGTTGGCATCACGTGTAAAGCAAAGAAGCAAGTGCATGTCCAGGTACGTGAACAAGCTTTTGTCGTTGGGAAGCTGACAATAAAAACGAGGATCAATGTCAGCGAAAGGCTAAAATAAAATCATCATTCGTTCCCAGCAGGGGATGCTACAGTTGTATATGGAGCACCAGGAATTCCGGGACCCATAGGCGACGAACATGGTTATATTTTGCCATGCTTTCCAAATATGCTCCGGAAATGATAAATGATACTCACTAACATTACGTGGATGTACTTATATGTTTTGCTTTATTGTACGTAATATATGATTCGTGCTAGCAAAGCTTTTGTTACAAGGACCGATGCTCAGAAATAAAAATCTCTTTTCAAAGAAGCCACTAAGAGATGCTTTTCAACTGAACCACATTTAGTTTCATCAACAGTACTTGAGACTAGATCCGAAAAATGTCGTCTTGCCTCTCCTACTGTGTTATCCACAAGTAATAGTTTTTGTACATAAATCTATACTTTTTATTAAGCATGCGCGAAGTACGCATTAAGGAATCAAGTATCAATTGGTGCTCTGTTTTCTTCTCCATTCAAAAGTTTTGTGGAAGACGTACGTATGTATCGATCAAACAAAATGCAAATAGCTAATCAGAAGCTCAATTATAAATGATTAAAAAGTCTAAAATTTATGAACACTGAAAGCATTTCAGTGGTAAAGATGATGTGGACAATCTACTGTTGACATTATTATCTAAATTAATTTTATATGAGACGTAGCACCACTGGCGTAGCAAAGCGGAGGCCCTGAGGGCTCCTGGTCCCAAGAGGAACATTCTGGGGAGCAGCAAGTTGTTGATTAAAAATTAATTTTTAAAAAGATATTCAACCATTTTCAGTTTTGCTGTTTAGAATCCCTAACCTAAAAACTTGAAAATGTGGTTGTGGATTGAGTAAAGTTGATGACTAGGGCGATTTTTTATGACCTAAAAAACTTGATGGTATGACTTTATTTTTCAGAAAATATGACTTTATATGACCAAACAAAAATGACTGAGCTAAAACAAACAACTACTGTACAAAGAAGCATTACAGGCGAAAATAGGCATAAGATATGTTAGCCTCAGGGTTTGTTGAAGCGTTACTAAAATAAACGGCTCAAAAGATTAGCAAAACATATACAGTCGTTTGGTTTGAAGCAATTTGAAGGCATGCATGGACATTAGTATATTTCTTTGGGGCAGGAAGACCATGCATTTTTAGGCAGTGCGTTACATTTCATCAAAATAACTTGGTTCGCCTACGTTTTTGCCAATATTCGCAGAGTGACCAAGTGGGTTCAATTTGCAGGATGCAGCTTAGACCTAGTGATGTAGTAGTTTCACCCGATATTTTGAGATTATTTTAATGGGTTCCCTTATTGAATTAGGTTGAAAATATGCAAAATATGACTTTATGACCTAACATGGAAGATATGACTTTTTATGACTTTATAACTTTTGTTATAGACTTCGTAGGGGTAAAATTTTTGTTTCAAAATTCGTTTCATAGCTTCCTGAAGAACAAAAAAACATGACTTTTTTGACTTTAAATGGCGCTATTGATGATATAATTACTCAAAAGTCTGTCTTAAAAATCGAACTACCGGAACAGCAATGTTTGCTAGCCTACGGTCGAATGTCATCTCAGTCCTTTGTTCAAAGGACTGGTGGGAAAAATGGCCTTGGCTAGGTAGGAAGGTGCAGAGATTCCCCCAAGTAAGTATGTTAAAATGCCTGATTTCAAGACAAACGCAAGGATTGTTTAGCACCCTGGATTTAAATTGCGCCCCATTCAAAATAAAAATCTGATGAAAAAGCCCTCTTTGAGATTAAGGTAAACCAAAGCTATAATAATCCTTTTTTTCCTATCTTTCGATCCTTAGCAACGCCTCAAGGGCACATCGTTGCATCACCTGACACCCATCGGTATGGGCGAAAAATATTTCTTGGCACATTTTATGCTGTTATTAATGTTCAATGGGATATTTTCAATAAACAAGTCCCACAAGCTATAGCCCGGTCATTAGGTGGGCTTATAAACATCACATTTTGGTGTGTGAAGTGAAGAACTCTTCAAAAACAAAATTAATTTCAACGGAACCGATATTTTTCTGTATGACGTAATGGTATCGGAAAACGACGTTCTTGAAACGAGATAGTGTAATTGGTGTATTTGCAGGGGTACTTTAGAGCTCAGATTGAAGGCTTGAACTGCAAGTAGAGTGAACCAGCGCCAGCCAATAGACAACGTGGGTTTCCTAGAAAGTCGACTCCTATGTTCAACGGTATACTTTACATTTGCAGTCAAAAGTTATTTCAACAAAAAGAGCTTGAAAAGGTCTTGCTCTTATAATTAAAGACGATGGACCTTGTCTGTTGGTCTGAAAACCTAACGCAGGGGCAAACAGCATGTTTAGTTATGATTGTGGTGCAGGCTTTTATTCAGGCCCGCAACCAGGGGGGCTTCGCCCCCCTAGAACGTTTTTCGCCCTCCCTGGAAAAATGTGTTGGACGTAGTTTAAAAATCTTGGACATAGTTCAAAAAATTTTGGCCCCTCTCGGAAAACTCTTCGCCCTTCATGGGTCCCAAGCTGGTTACGGGCCTGCTTTTATTAGAATGGACTTTAGCCGAAACAGTTTCACAACTTGGCAATGGCTGTACTGGATGAAGTTGTTCAGTGCGATTTCAGCCGAACTTAAGATGTTGTAAACACTGCTGAGCAATAAAAAGGCAGACTTCATACGTGGTAGGATTTGTCAATAGAGTTTGTGTCTGCCTAAATAGGCATCTATTGCTAACAGAGGAAGGTAACACTATGCACGCGTAATTGGAAGAAGACCAATCTCACAGCTAGACGAAGTTTGCAATTCACGATGGAGGCTGCAAGCCAACACTTATCAACCAAAGGAGGTTTTGAGCCTATTTGATAAGATTTATCTAAATGGGCGCGCACTTAAGAGGTCCCGCACCAATGGCGACTGAGTTAACGTTTGAAGCCTTTGATATATTCTTAGAGAATTAAACCACTACTGAAACGTGAAGTGAACCATGAATCCATTCTTCGCATTACTGAGACTAGATTATTAAATGTATTATTATAGCCTAGTATATGCAGTATATATACTTTATTTCAGTTAAAGATGGGGACACTACACGAAATATAAATATGCACAAATGTTTAAATCTGTAGACTACAGTAGGTATCCCGTCATCACTTCTCTAATTCGACCAGGCAACAACACCTTTGTGTTTTTGTTTGATCCTCTGCAACAGTGTTGTCCAACTGCAAGCCCGTTGGCCACATGTGGTCCGCGGACAGAATTTTTAAGGCCCACGAACTTTCTCAGTATTGTTTGTTGCGTGTATGTTACAGTAGGTAATTTAAGTTAGAACAAGAATAACATCGTTTAATAAAAATGTACAAAATAAACCGTGTGAGACTAGAACCAGACTTTAAAGAAATTCTGGAAATAAGTCAGCAAAGATAGGATTCCCAAACTGAAAGATTTCGCACAAAAAATGCACTCGATATTTGGAGCACAGTTGCACAGTTTCTGCCATAAAGAAAGTCAAATCTAAAAACGGAAATCGAATTGCGGTTTGATATAGGAAACACAGTGTCAGAGAGACCACAGGCACAGGACTAGCCAGAGGGGACAAGCATAACTTGTCATTTTGTGCTTCGAGAAGCAGTGTCTCAAATCAAATACTGTTGCTTGCTCAAGGTCAAAACATTTGACCCCTGCCAAAGTTTTGAGCTGGCTGCGCCGTAGGCATCCCACTGATAGAGATTTGTAATAAATGGTTATTGTGTAACAATTTTAGTGACGCATTCACTTTTCTTCCCTTTTTTAGTTTTAAATATTGTGAATCTGTTGTTTTACACAGCATTTTCTTAGAAGTGGCCAGTAAGTTTTCACGCTTTTGTGAAATGGCCCGCAGGTCAAACTTAGTTGGACCACGCTGCTCTACAACATTGAGCAACAATTATAGCAGTGGTTGGTTCTCAACCACTATTCTGCGGCTCCCCGCATGCACCCTTTGTGCGGCCGTCAGCAGTCTTTTAACAAAATCTTTAATACAGTGATTTCCAACAGGGGGTTCCTGCACCCCTGGGGTCCGACACAAGATATTCGGGGGTTTGAAATGCGATTTTGAGAGAGAGAGTTTGTGTATTCTTGGATGTAAGAACCGACATTTATGAAAGGTTGTAAACGCTATTACTCAAAAAACATTATCCAGCGTCACCATTCCAGCTAGAGTTAGTAATTTAACAAGTTAACTTGCTAAATGCGTGCGCTGCTAATTTTGCTTCACTCTGCGGTTACCACGCTGAAGGTGGCCGGTGATGCGATTGTAAGCGCATTGTGACGTTTAAATGTTTATGGCGCAATTATGCCGAGATTGTTTGCTTTCGTTTTGCAGAACTCGAAGGTTTCTGGTAATTACCAGAAACTTTATATTATAACCTAACCATGCAAAATTACCAGAAATTGTGTACAAAAGCCCCGTCTATTCTAACGCCCTTGGCAACAACATATTTGGCTGCATCTGGATTTCCTCTCTACTTCATTTGAAAAACAAGTATCGGAATTGTTTGAACACCTCGAATGATTTGCACGTGGCTCTGGGTAATTGTATGCCAAATTATAAGCGGATAATATCAGAGAAGCAGCAACAAAAAGTCACTAGGTTTGTTTCAAATGAGTAGTAAGGCATGAAAATTTTAACAGTCCTACGACTGAATGTTTTCTGTTCTCTTGCCAGTATACATAGGCCTATGTATTACGAGTAGTAATTTTAAAAATGAAGATACTGCAAAATCGGACTGTTTTTGTGATTTCTATGTTCTTTTGCATTTATTAATTTCAAGTGCAAAGTTCGTTTTCATTCTTCTTTAGTATCGACTTGGAGCTAGCAGGAGTCAGAACCCTCAGAACCAGAAGTCAGAACAGCACTGAAGTGAGCAGTTGTGAGCGATTACAAAGTAGTTTTGAAATGGAATTCATTTGAAGTGAGAAGACAAATGCAAGTGACTTTGAAAGGTTTTATGCATGCCAGTGACCAAACCCGAAATGGCGTAACCTACTGAAGATGTGAGGACTATACCTCAAACGTAAAAGCCGTGTATCCACAGCCGAAGACGACAGCCTCATAAGAGCGCCATCTGAACACACTCGTCAGCAGCTACCTTCGAGCAATTGCGCACAACTTGTAACTTTAAACAAAAGTAACCGCGTACTGTAAATAAATGAATGTGATCGTAATGTGCATTTAAAACGCCTTGCGTACTCTACTGTTGAAATTCGTTCCATTCATAAAAATCGTTCCACTGTATGTGAGTGTAACTCGTGTACTTGGTTTGATAAAATGCGATAAACGGTTGTTGCGATAAACTGTCGTTTCGACAAACTGTTGTTCGAGAAATTGTCTTTCGATAAATTGGTAAGAAGCAACGTATATGTTCACATCTACAAAAATATAAACTGCAGTAAAGTTGAATCAATCATTACACTGCTCTCACGAAATTTGTACTTCGTCTTTGACAAATATTTTAACGTGGAACTTGCCACACGTAGTAATTCGGTTACAAACCAGTCCCGATGAAGTAACAGCACTTTGTTCTGCAGAGTGAATAAAGACGATGTGGGAAAATGATAAATATTAGGATATTATTATATTGAATACTTGTGTATGAAAGAAGTGGAGTGCACGTATTGACATAAGTATAAGGCTTCAGGCGCTGAGATTTAAACATAATCTAAAAAAAGTGCACCAGAAGCATGGTATACCATGAACCACAAAATTGATGACGATTAGAAATTCAGTTAGAAATGTCTTGAATTATCGTGTTCATGGATGGAAAGGTGTTTTTATGAATATGAACTTTATGGCACATATCAATGAAATGTGCATAGATGGTTATGTGTTGGATGTTTGATTAACAGTTTCGCCCAAACTAAACATTCTCATGCCCACCCATCTCAGCAAGCAGCACTGCCATTGTACCATTTGCTGATGTTTCAGTGGAAACTCCCTCTCTACGATCATCGCAATCCCAGAACTGCATGGCACCTTTTACTGCAAAATGGTCCGTTTTTTCAGCGCCTCAGTCTCCATAGTTCTAGTCTAAAACTGATAGTTACAGTTATCATTTGTGTTTATTTACCATGGAGAAAAACGAGCAACCCACAGTTAAAGATAGTAATAAAAACATCATCCGTTCGCCCAGTCGAAGGTGCCGTTTTGAGACTTCAACCGATAAACCACCACTAATGTCTACTTGTGGCTCGAAGGAATCTGCATACTTTCCAGCTATATCTTAATTGCCATTACCGTGCAGAGGCCAAACTTAAAATCAGTGCATTGTTAACCACTACGTTACAGCAGCTACCGAGCTTATGCTTGTGTAGTTCTTCAGAGGGATGTACGGAAATTGCTGAGAAAAAACAAAGTAAGATTGATCTTATTACTCTTTTTGAATAAAAAACGTACTTAACGTAACCCTCCAGGTTTCCCCAAACAACAGCAGCAGCAAACCTTTACGTGAAAAATAAGAGTTAGTCACCAAGTTGATACCTTCAAGATAGGAGCACACTGCAAAGTGAAACCAGGATGCTTTGAACTGATTAATTATTGCAAAATGAACAATGTACCGGTTTTTACAGATATCAGTGGGTCAAATTAACCAACGCAGATTTTCTCCCTCGAACGGTGTAGTTAGGAATCTGCAGAGTTGTGTTACGGTACTGCGGTACGTTTGTCAACAGGCGAGTGATTTAAGAACTTTTTGGGCATTGCCCTGACAAAGAACAGGCTTTTGATGTTGATCCAATGAAGATTAAGTGACGAGTAACTCTAAAGGTAACCTAAAAGATTTCATTCGGTATTTACGTGGATGTGAACTGTATCTGCATGTGCGGTATGGGAGGTATGTGATAAGTAGAAAAATCTATTTGAACAAAGCAAAAGAGCTTAGAGCTTAACGTGTAGTGGTTATTGTTGGAAATAGCCTAATGTGAACTTTTCTCGCTCTGTGGTGGTGCGTGCTAAGAGTTTGTTGGCCTGTTACTAGCAACTCCAACAGATATAAAAATGTGGAAAAGATAAAACACGTTCTATTCCTAAACCACGTATATTATTGCGCCCAAAAATACAACTTCGAAATTTATTTTGTCATGACATTTTAAACTGTAAAAAAAGTTTTTCACGTAATATTGTTGCATCACAAAACTGACTATCTGTTTGAAACACTTTCTTGCTGCACTAAAGATAACATTGCTAAACGTTTTTAGAATTTCCTTTCTTTCAGTGTTACTTTTGCAAAAACAAAGACGAAATAGGCACGCATGTCAAAAAGATTAACAAGGAATTCAGATAAAACTAGTCTTTTAGTTGATCTTGTTAGAGATGAGAATTAGTACCTGTTTTAAGACGAACTATTTAGTTGTTAGGTGAGTGACCAAGTGGTAAAAGACACAATAAAAAAAAACAATATTTAATTTGTGGACATAATATAACGATTTATACATATAATCGCAGCACTACATAAGTAGTCGCGTGACCCCCAATGCAAGCAAGTGAAGATGGGTGTTGCAGACCACCCACGGTCTGATGGAGTACAAAAGCGAGTGTAATGGAACCGCACTGATATATTGAGGGGGACGAAAGAAAGCTTTTTATTTACTGCATGTGACTACAAAAAGGTGTTACAGAAATTTATTCTTAATCTTTAGGGCCCAACGCAGGGGAGCCGTCGTATAGTTATCTGTAATTACAAAGTTATGAAGTATCATTCACAATTATGCAGTTGAAAAGGTGCAGTGATCGCAAATCGCGTTTTCTGTGTGGTGCTCGCAACACAAGTGCCTTGCTACAACCGAAAGTATGAACAGATAGAGCACGGTTCCTCTAAGTTAGTTTCAACAACCGACCGAATTAGTTGAAAAGACAGCTGTCCGATCATTTACAAACCGAAAATGCATGTGGAATTTAATTTTGCAGATTTTTTGCAAAATCTTTGAACTTTCCAAAGTCATCAACTATCGTCAACCGACTTATCTGATCGAGCTTCCTTTCGAAAACCAAGGCCTTCACCGCTCTATTATTACTTTTCAACTGTGTAGCACAGTGGTTCTTAACCTCTTCTCTACCACGTCTCCAATTCATAAGTAATTGTTCTTTGTTCCAAGCCCCTTGACTTTAAATAAGTTTTGAAAGCTAATGTATTTATTGGTAAATTTATTGATCAAATTTTCCATGTAGAGCGCGTAAGGACTCGCGCCCCCTGGAAATTTATTGACGTCCCTCTGAGGAGCTCCCTCCCGGTTAAGAACCACTGAACTGTAGTGTAAAACCAGCGGCAACTGCTAAGAGACAACACAAATCGCAACAGAATAAACTTTCTTGATGACGTTATAGACGCAAGATTTTTTCCAACAAAAATGTGTAGTCACGAGTAATGAATCACCAAAGTCTACGTCATGCTCGCCCAAGCAAATGATCTTCTACTACTGACCAGCTTGTGGTGCTTATTAAGCAAACACTCACACGCCGAGCTTGTGCGAAATTCACCAGTTTTCCAAAAACCATCATTTTCCAGCGGCTAGTTTGGTTCATAGACATTTTTTCCAGCATGTAATATGTTTCATCCTTATGTACGCCATCATACGCAACCAACTGTCGTAGCTGGACGTCTTGTTTAAATGATCCGGATATAAACAAAAAATGTCGGAATTCGCGGCAAACAAGCATTTCTTATGTAACGAAACTTAATTTTTTTCCTGTGTCGTTTACATGAGAGCTGTTTTATTGTACAGATTAACTTTTAGCGAGATTTCCAGAACGTACCGCCAGACTCGCCATTTGCGAAGCGTAAATTACGAAGAACGTAAAGAAGTTTGCGACTTTTTTGGCAAAACTGAGGCAACTTGAAAGCTCAGACCAACGCTTGATTGGACGGGCAGTGCATCAGACGGCAACGTTGCGTACTTTGTGTTCGCTGTCGTCTGACCGATACACGCAAACAGAGTTACTGGAATGAAACAGAGTACAAAGCCCTATAACATTGCTTTGCAATTTGACACCGGCAAACAAGGGATCGCCCCGGCGCACGCCGGCATTCCCTGCGCAATTCATTATGCTGCACTCGACAATATTGACGTTCACACAGTCAGTCTGTTAAAGCCACTCGACTGAGCACAAGCGCACCATTGGTGCTCGAAACTTTATTACTGCATAATTGACTTGTCGTATGTGAAAACAAATGGGTTATTCATTCTGTGAACGATATGTTTATAACACGGAAAATAAAAGGTGTGGAAAAATCAGATCAAACTTTACATGACGGTTGTGGGACTTCATTAACAAGATGTGATTTCAATAGATGGTGGACGTTTTTCCAGACCAGGCTTCCCCCACAGGGGGAGTGAAAAACTAATTCGGAAATCAAAGGTTAGCACTTTGGTTTAGCCATACATCCCTTTGTTCATTATGATTTCTTGTAAGATCACATCCACAAATCATCAAAAGTATCCGCTGTTTTCTTACAAAACTAACAACAATTTTAGAATTGTGGCGTAAGCGCTTGATGTTAAAAGTGTCCTATTTTCTAAAAGCGTTGTTAGATTCCACAAATGATTTTGTTAGTCTTAAAATTTTCAGCTGGTTGAGGCTATGTACGAAGCTTTTTCGTGTCAAATATGGACTAAAAACGTCACGTCTGGCTATGCTGTAATTCAATAGTTGCGCTGATTATTGTCATTTAAGTCAGCCTAAAACTTAACTACGTCTTGACAAATTTGCATCCGACTTGTAACATCATTCCCTTCACAGGAAAAATAATCTGGATACATATTTTTACTCAATGAAATAACGTTTTGAACTCACATTCACAAGTGTAAAAACTGCTTTCTACTTTACGATGAAACTAAGTTTTGTTCCAAAACTTTTTTCTCTTTAATTAAAAACAGATCGGCGTGGGGTATTACTGTTTGTTTAAACTATAATGTTTTTTTGACTTGTTTTTGGGTTTTTGAGAAAAAATCCGACAATAGTTCTTTTCATATGCAAAGGAAAATATCCAAGCTTTCCAAGCAAAGTGAGATTTGAATCCAAACTTACAAGAGGCGAGATATGCAATACTAAAGACGAAATACTGTTCTAGAAACCATTGACGCAGCCAGTATTCAGCTGGCAACAAGCATGAAACTCTTCCTTTGCCCGCAGTGAAATGAATTTCCCACGCAAAAGGTTGTTAATTAACCTACCAGGAAAAGTATACGCCAAGTGCCTTGAAAAAAGATGGCGCGAAATATTGGACCTAAGATGGAGAAGTGTGGGTTTCGTACTGGATGTGGCATTATGGACCAAATTTGCACTCTCCAACAAGTTTTTGAGAAACCGTGTGAGCATGCAAAAGACGTCCGCACACCAGCAGCGTAGCCAGCCCAAAATTTCGGGAAGGGCTAAATATTTTGAATTTTAGCGAGCAAAAGTATTTTGTTTGGGACACCACTTCTCAAACCACAAAACGAAAAGATATGCTAGAAATAATGGCCCGTCCCTTGTCCCCTGGCCACGTCACGTTCTGTTGACCTCTATGAAGCATACAACCGGGTTCCTCGTGAAACGCTTTGAGGAGTTTTGAGGGTCTGCGATGTTGGCGGCCGCTTGTCACTGGCCGTCAAGTCGCTGTATTCCTGCTCAGAAGTTTGTGTCCGTGTCGGCGGAGTTAAATCACAGCCGTTCGCTGTGGACGTTGGACTTCGTGCTGTCACCGGTCCTCTTCGTATTCTATAATATGAATTGGATAAAAAGTCACAGTTAAATCGGCAAGGTTGTCGCTGTTAGCAACTGCAATATCAGACGTTTGCTTTTTGCAAACGACTTGGTGCTGCTTGCATCTTTTGAACAAGGTCTTCAGCATGCACTTCATTGGTTTTCTGCTGCGTGCGATCAAGCGGGAATGAAAATTAGCATTAAAAAGACTGAGGTATTGTGTCCTTACAGAAATCTAATTCAGTGTATGCTAAAAGTAAGCAGTAACACTGTACACTGCAGCAGGTGGAGTTCAAGTACACCTCGGGGTGGTATTCACGAATGACGGAAAGCAGAACAAGGAGCTTGATACACGGATTGGTAAAGCAAACGCAACATCACGTGAGCTTTATCGCTCTGTGATCCAGACCCATCGCCAGGATTTCGCAGCAGGGGGACCAAAACCACGAAGGGGGCTCATTTTTTAAACACAATATTGGATGTATGCAACAACCGGGGGG
>Ga0210059_1001056_pt1 | contig 39909 bp, 25 predicted proteins | sample Ectturendosymbi2_FD_188042 | JGI IMG/M metagenome (GOLD analysis project Ga0210059, IMG submission 188042) | Ecteinascidia turbinata endosymbiont from Florida, USA - Sample 2 (SPAdes) (version 2) | ecosystem: Host-associated > Tunicates > Ascidians > Unclassified | place: Key West, Florida... | reverse complement strand
TCACAACGATTATCCTCTCGCACCAGAAAGGATTGTTGTGAATAAAGTTGAAAAACTTATTCCAACTTTACGAAAGAAGGACAAGTATGTTCTCCATCATCGGAATCTCAAACAATATCTTGAGATGGGGATGACTCTCACGAAAATTCACCGTGGGATATCATTCGATGAAGATGCATGGTTGAAACCTTACATCGAGTTGAACACAAAGTTTCGAACCGAAGCTTCCAGCGAGTTTGAGAAAGATTTCTTCAAACTCATGAACAATTCAGTGTTTGGAAAAACCATGGAGAACATCCGAAACAGGGTGGATATCCGACTCCGAACGGATGATAAATCAGCTGAAAAGCTTGTTTCGCAACGGACTTATGAACGAACGACAATCTGCACTGAAGATCTTGTTGCAGTGCATATGAAAAAAACGGAACTTGTTTTCAACAAGCCAGTTTATCTTGGGATGTCAATCCTCGATATCTCAAAAACTCTAATGTATGATTTTAATTATAACTACATCAAGAAAAAGTATGGACCAAAAGCTAAATTGCTCATGACTGATACGGATTCTTTGATGTATGAAATACAAACAGAAGACTTCTTCGAAGATATCCGAGAAGACATCAAAGAAAAGTTTGATACCTCCAACTTTGAAAAAGATCACTCATCTGGAATTCTGAGACTTAACAAAAAATTCCCCGGGATGTTAAGGACGAGGCTGGTGTGAAGATCATATCTGAATTTGTAGGTCTACGAGCCAAATCATATGCCTTTGATATGGACGGTGACGCGGATGAATTCAAAAAATGTAAAGGTGTGAAAAAATATGTTGTAAATAAAGAAATAACATTAAACGATTATAAAAATTGTTTATTTTCAGAAAGACCACAGCTGAGACCAATGAATATCATTCGGAGTCATAAACATGAAGTCTTCACAGAAACTGTCAATAAAATAGCCCTTTCTGCTGATGATGACAAACGAAAAATTTGCGACAATAAAATAGAAACTTTTGCCCACGGCTTTCGGAGGCACGAACTGTTATTGAAAGCAGGGTATTTTGCACTGAAACGAACAATCGAATAAATACCCTAGTAGATAGCTAAAGACAGTTGGTGCGTGAACTGTCCTGCCGAAAATGGCGCACCAACTGTCCTGTCGAAAATGGCGCACCAACTGTTAACAAAGTGTGCCCTTTCTGCTGATGACGACAAAGGAATTATCCTTCCAGATCGAATAATTACCCTAGCTCACGCATGAGGACAAGCATTTTAATAAAATGGACATTTTCTCAGCGGTGAATAACAATTTTGGAAATGGCGCACCAACTGTCTTTAGCTATCTACTAAAAAGCAATCTTTCAAAAACCGCATTAAACGTGCAAATCGAATAATGCAAATATTCTACATGAACAATTTTAATCAAAGAGAACCGGTTACTAGGGATAAATGATGACAAATAAAATACAAGCATAAATGAAATCTTCGAAATATAGATTTTACATGTAAATTCAGCATTATATGAAGATAAGCAAAAATGGTTTTGATGCGAGTTACCTGTTGAAAGCAGTGTTTTTGTTGTGATAACCGTCATTGTTACTGTCGATTTCGTGGTAGACTGTTCTGAATAAAAGAAACTTTCACTACAATTTTGTTGAACATGCTGAATGTTTCATGTGGTCAGAATAAGTGCCACATGTCACGAAACAAATTTCGATAGCACGCCCACAAAAAAATAGTTATCACAGGTTATGCGAAAATCGCACACTTTTCCCAAAAAATTGTGACTGCTCATAAAGGTAACCGTTCTTAAATTTTCATTTTAATTTTTACAGAAACTGTCCATTTCAATTCAGTATAATGATCTAAATAATGCACAGCTTCGATTTGAAAACATATAACGAATACAATAATTGTCTCCACGCTTAATTGATATTTTGAAAGTACATCGAAAATCATAGAATCGTTAAGCAGCAGTTTTAATGCAACTAAAATGAATTATAAATATTTGCTGATGATTGATATTTATAAAGTACGACTGAAAACATCGAAACAACCAACAATCGACTGTAGAGTCAGCATCCTTTGAAGATAAGCCATGAAATCATGGAAGATCCATGGCAAAAGTGATGTTATGCTGGCAACCTCCGTGGTCTGATTTAAATGCAAAACTCGACACGTTCCTATTACTATTGTACGCACATAACCTTCTACGTAATAGGAATCATTGCCAAAACTCCGAACAAAAAATTTGGTAATATTTCCATAAAAGCACAAGGGTTTTACATGGAAATATTGCACACTATTCCTTGAAAAAATATCTCAATCTCAGTATTCGACTCAGCGTACCCTGCACAAAGTTTCCTTCATTTATTTCTATTTGTGGCAAAAACTGCACATTTTGATGGACTATTATCATCCCATTATTTATTGTAGCCTCTTCTGAAACAAACAGTAATTTCTGAAAGCCTTTACCAAAATGTGCAAGTCTTCACAGTATAAACCATTCGTGACACCGATAAAGGATAATTCCAAATCAAACAAAAATTGCAGTTTGGTAAAACAAAAAAATGTACTTAAGTAGAACAACTTAGAATATAAAAAATTTGAAATAAAAAAATTAGAGTTAGCATTCTATGAAGATAAGCAAAAAGACAATTATGCAAGTTACCTGTTGAAGACGATGTTGCACTTGTGACAACCTCTGCTGTGTTTGGAAATTTCCCGGTAGACTGTTCTGAATACAGAAACTGTCACTTAAAGCTTTGCTGTACGCACATAACTTTCGATGCAACCAGATTGATTGACCATAACACAAAACAAATATTGATGATATACCAAAGAACAAGTACCACATGTAAAATCAGTTTTCTTCAGTACAATCGGAAAGTCTTTGAGTATTGGGCAAAGGCATTCTTCCTAAACATTCTTTTTTTATTCATTCACACCAAATACTGATTTTGCATTCATATTAATATTTTCAAAAGCACATTGCATTTTTGTGGCTTCTAAAAAACGGAACAAAAATGCTTTCCAAACTCCTTCAAACCATGCAAAATGCCTCAAAATTTAAAGACATTGAAGAGCTGATGATGTCTATCGCAGTAGGCGAAATATATATTCTGTCAAGATCGCAGTTTCTGATTCTTGGCTGTGTAAGGGTTCCTTACGGTAGACCAGTGGTTCTTAAACGGAGTGGCGAGCTCCCGCAGGGGGGCGTCAATAACTTTCCAGGGGGGCGCGAGCCCTTGCGTGCCCTACAACATGAAAAGTTTGATCATGAAATTTACCAATAAAAGCATATGTTTTTACAGATTATTTAAAGTCAGTGGGGCTTGAAACAAAAGACAATTACTTAAGGGAGGCGTGGCAGAAAAAAGCTTAAGAACCACTGCGGTAGACAGACATTGATAAGAACAATTTAATCAAACCAAACGTTCGTTTCTAAAGAATAATCAATAATTGCCTGGTAGCAAGCACATGTGAAAACTTCGAAACAATGATTATCGCATGTCCAGAAATCATTTTCTGAAGGTTGGCAAAAAATGAAATTGGGTATTTTTCCTTTAAGGCTGGGTGGGAATTAATTTGGCTAGGGGGCCACTTTGAGAAGGCCGGGATTAGCGGAGAGCCATGCACCTAATTTTATTATATCGTAATTAAATAAAACAAAAACAATAATGGTGCGCAGAAAAGGTTTGCACAGAGATGGAAAAACGATTACGATGGAAATAGAAGTATGTCTCGGTTCAAGTTAGCCTCAGCACTAACATTTACTGTGACGTGTTGCAGGAAATTTCAGATTTGAAGAATTTCCTGAATGCTTCCGTGGGCCACTGAAAACGCTGTAGCGGGTCACACGTGACCCACGGGCCGCTAATTGCCTACTCCTCTATGGTGATATAGCGGGTCGGGTACTTTTTGGCGTCGCCGTTTTGGTGTTGACTATATGGCGCCGGCCATTTAGCGCCAAACTGTTTTGGCAACGAGCTGTTTTGGCGCCACTTTGGAGACTAGCAAGTTGGTGCAATGAAACTGGATAAAACGCAGATAAAACATTAACGTATATCGCAATTATAAGCTAGACCTCGCAAATACTCAAGTGGTTCCCGTGAGTCAAAGTGTTTTGCGACATAGGTGGAGGAGCAGGCAAATTTTGGGGGTGTGAAATAATTTTGCCCGAATTTTCCCAAACTTGCCCGAAACATTTTTGTGCGCTAAACATTCAATGAAAACCAAAGAAGCATGAAGCATAAAGAAGGTCTTCTACTCATCGGGCACCATTTGTTTGAGAAAAAGTCAAGCTCAGACGTATTTCATTCAGTCTCATTTGAAGACTGTCGAAACATCTGTACCCGAATTTTCAGGGATTTTGCCCGGATTTTCGACAAATCAAAACTTTTTGGGGTGCGTTTGCACACCCAGCCCCTACATCATTCTTTTGCGATGTTTAGTTCACATCTCCAAACAGTAACATTGGGTCACTTTTGCTACATTTATCAAAAACGTATAGATACCCATCGTGGGAAAACTTTGGTTATCCCTCTTGCTAAGAATCTTTTCAGCCATTTCTGGTATACCAGATGCCTTCTTAAAAAACAGCCGAGGAAGATAGAAAACACACCGTTCTGGAGGCAACGACGTGTGCGTAATAGTAATCAAGCAGTAAGCGGAAGCGGCAAGCACCAAAGCATCTCAGCGCCAAAACAGCTAAGCGTCAAATGGCCGGCGCCAAAACGTCGTCGCCAAAAGGGCGGAGTCAAAACGCCGTCGCCAATAGAACGACGCCAAAAGGGCGGCGCCAAGTAGTCCCATTCCGGGTGTTGCGGTTGTTAATATAAAAGCTAATGTTATTGCCTATATTTCTCTTGAATGTCCTAAAGGTCAACATTTTCACTTCATTTTTGTTGTGAGCACAACATGTTGTTTTAATTCAACTGGATTGCCACAACACCCAAATGTAAATGTGATAAAATGCCCATAAAAACTGGTGTTGAAATATAACTGAAATCTTCGAGAAATTAAATATCCATTATTAAGTCGATATCTCTGACGACAAGCAAAAATGGAAATTATAGAAGTTTCCTGATGAAGGTAACGTTGCGGTAGTATCAACGTCAGCTGTTGCTGGCATTTCCGGGTACATTGTTCTGATATAAAAAATCACACTTCAAAGTTTGTTGTACACACAAAATGTACAATGTAAGCAGAATGATTGCCACACGTCCCAAAACAAAAAGTGATAACATGCTCATGAAAGAACATGCATTGCATATAAGGTCAAGAAGGTCAGTTTCCTTCATAATTGAAAATTAGCCTCCCTAGCTCTGTTTACATTTTTTAATTTCTATTTTGTTGCAAGCACTTCTCCTTACTGAATCGGAATCATAACCTCAATGAGTGCAATGTTTATTTCGGCCTCATATGAAACGAACAAGAATTATCTCCAAGTGTATTTGAAAATGTGCGAAGTACTTCGGCATTCAGAAATTGATGAATATTTTAGTGAACCAAAAGTTGATTAAAAAATTGGAGCAGTGCTCCAATTTTTCATTTGAAATGAGTTTCACCTCCAAACAAGATCATCCATACAATATGCAGCAGCAACATCTATTTGTTACAAGAATTGTGGTAACGTTTGTTGTTTCTGACAATTTCCCTTTGCACTGATCTAAACAAAAAAGCCGTAACTTCAACTTTTGTTTTTCACAAAAAGCGGTTGATGTATTTAGAAAGATTGCTACATGTCCCAAAATTTTTTTGATAATACGCCCATGAAAAAACAGGTATGACGTATGAGGTCAATTTCCTTCGATGCACTTACAAAATCAGGGAAAATCTACCTTTCTTGGAAACTTCAAGAGCTGTTTCATGAGCGCGCTGCAGAACCCAGAGAACTGGTATGAACTTCTCCGAATGAACAAAGCTCGGTTGGACCAGCTTTACACACTGTCCAAAAAGTCTTGTGTGCTGACCTAGAGTCAGCTTTGTTGCAATTGCAGGGTAGACTTACGGCCGAAGCACTTGTTGTTTAATGCTCACTACGTTACCTACACCAGAAAGTTGACCTTATGGCGGTCAACCACTAGTTTTGCGATTCAGAACCTCTCGAGAACCTTGTTTTTCTTAACGGGACTTATGTTATTTTCCTCCTGGAAAATTCCTCTGGGCTTTGGGAATGAACCGGCTAAGCGCAGACACGGGTCCTCCCGGTATGCTCTATAAAAATGGCTTGCTCCAGAAAAATGCAAAAAATCTGCCAGATTTGCAAGCTTCAATACTGACACAAACGGAAGAATGTGATGCATGCGCAGAAGCATAAACTGGAGATAGAGAATTGAGCAACCTCTAAGTGTGGTTTGGAACATTGCACTGTAACGACTTGCAGGTATAGCTCTAAGAGTCAAACAAAGCCACTTAAAAACGGTTAAATTTCCCAATACCAAAACATGTTAGGTCATGAAATAACTACAAAAATGTTTGGACACTTTCAGGCTTCTAACTTTTTGTATAGACCACGGGATGTTCAAAAATTATTGAGACATTGAAAATTTTTGAAACATCTTTTGGGTTTAGGATTTTTTAGACACGCGCAGAACTTGTGAATTTAAGTCACGCAAGGATAAGTTTGTTGGCTGCCTTGTTGGCTTGGTTTGGTCCAGTGGTTATTAATATTTTTTACATATCTTACCACCTTTTATCAAACAAGATTACCAGATTTACCCCCAATACACTCAATGGTGCTCATTTCTTAAAAATATGAAATTAACTAACTCTCACAGTTTACAATGATTTATACAAACTTGCATTTGCTGCAAATTATGGTTCAGTAAATTTACCCCTTTGGAAGATGAAATTTACCTCCAGGGGTAAATTTACCCCAGGTTAAGAACCACTGGTTTGGTCAAAACATAATCTGGTTCTAACCAAGTTCTGCTCTCTGAATTGTCTGGCTCTGAGCAATGTTGCATTGCTAATCTGGAATATTTTCCTGATGAATCTAGTATTTCGTCTGGTTCTGTTCAGTATTATCTCATCCAGGCTGTTTACCATTACTATTTATTGACCCACATGATCTTCCAGGATTTAGAATGGCAGACAATTGCCGTTACATGCAATAATTCTAACCATCCTTGACTCTGAAAAGAACACCATGCACAGTGAGAGTTCAATTTTAATTTCTCTTATTTAATTTGCGTTCTGTTAAATGTTGCCATTTGTCTTGCTATACTCAGTATAAATGTATTCGGATATACTAACAATTGGTGATTTTTATGGCGATTTTTACAGAGAAAACAATCAACATAATTGAGATAATTATCCATCCCTAAATCACCGAAATGGGAGTTTCAAAAACATTGATATCCTAAACTGCGAGGGTTGATGTTGTGACAACGTTACTGCAGGAGCAGCAACCCGAAATCAACGCATGATTTGTCCGCAATTTTTATCTTTCCAATGCGCATATTAGCATGCTATGTCTTTGTTTGATGTTTAATTTTCATATTCCTTCTTACTTTCGTGTGCATGTCATCCGTATTGATGAAAACATATTGTTTGAACTTAGAATTTCAATGATTTTCTCTTGCCGCCAATTGTAATTTTAGGCAAGTCTTACGTGATCCGAAGGCTATGTGCAAATTATGAAGCTATACATATTCACAGTTATGGTATTTTAGTATTTGTTAACAAGATCCTTCGGCAGCTGTAATCCACGCATAGCGTCTCACTGAGAGTTTTGGCTTTGTTTTCAGCATGTTTACGTTACTGACAGTCTTGATTTTGGTTTTAGCATTTTTACGTCATATTAACTTCCCTGCGTCAAAAAACCTTTGATTTTGAATAGTTTGCATTGCCCTAGCCTTGTTTCATTTGTAATTGAAAATGGATTAAGAACAATCCGAAACGTTTCGAAATAAACCGTGAACAGTTCTTCTAGTTGTGATGAAGTCATCAGTCTGTACCGATTTTATTCTCCAAAACCTTAAGATCAATCACTATGAAATTGAAGATCTTCTTAGGAGAGAACTACTATTATCTCTTGACGATAAGGTTGTCATTGCAGAAGTCTGACTTATTTCTATTTAATGTAGAATTGGTTTCATCGCTTACAAACTTTACCAGCTTCGAAAAAGAAATATCCCAAGAATTTCTTGGAGATTTTTTTAAACTTCGCTTTCAACAACATCTACGTTTTCAAAAATCATTAATAATTGACCTACGAATTTAAAGTGCACCTGTTGTAGAAGACAGATATTCTCCAGAGGCAGCAGCTGTGGTTGGTGAGGGTGTTGTTGAACCTTGATGAAACAATAGTGGATACCTTGAATATCGTAGAAAACCAAGTCCTTCACAGGAACAATAACCAGTTGCAAGATTAATCTCTGACAGATTATTGTTGAGATGTGCTTTTGTAGAGCTTTAAAGATTTTCAAAAAGTCAATGTGAAGACTGTTGTCTAACACCCTAGGCCTAGGATTTGTCACATAGTAATTATTAATACAAAATTATTACTAGCGCTAATTAAGCTCATCATTTTAAGTCACTAACCAGGCAGAAATATTGCACCAACTGTGAAGCCAGATTGACTTTCTTCTCCGTTTAATCCATATGAACTTTCTGCGTCTCTGAAGTTCTGTACATAGTAATCTCTATCAACCTGTTGGCAGAAGGAGACATTTCCTCCCGATTCTGTCAAAAATGAACAAAAACATATTATAAAGAGTTTCCAGTACAAGGCAAAGAGGGAAAATAATTCTCCTCTATCAGAACATCTTGTTACGAAAATGTCAAATGATGTCTACCGATGATACTGTGATCTAGATCTGTTTTTCTGAATTCTTCTTCTTTCCAGAAAGAAGACGCAATTCCAAACGCGTCTTTTCGAACAAAACAAAACAATATTGTCAACCAGCAGTGAAAATGTAGAGGAACACTTTTTCCAATATGCAGCATCCTCTTTTGTAAGTGTTCATTATTAGACATTAATTCTCCTCATACTTGTTTTGTTCCATGTGAATGAAGGGTTGCACGCAAAACGTACTTTTCCTTTAATGCAGTTCATGATCTAAGTCACAGGAAGTAAATACTTTTTCCAGACTTCAAATCAAAGCAATTCAAAATAAGATTCAGACTTCTGCGCAAACAGAGCATCACATTCTCAAACTGAAACGGAGTCTGTTTTGGCTTGATGGGGGAGATCCCTTTAAGGCCCGCAGAAGCCACGATCGTGAATTGTTCATATTTGGCCATATCTTGCCAGCCGCTTGAGCAAGAGAGCTGTTCAAATCCTCGCAAGATACGAAACATCTTTTACTTTCCATTAAAAAATTTCAAGGTTTTAGATTTGAGTTTTTTGTGGGTGACGTCATAGTTGGTTGAGGTTTTTTGGTTGACGTCATCGAGTCTTGAGCTCCATACTCAGGGGCAAAAATCTTCAGAAAAATCTTTGGATTTTTGCCAAATTGCAAAAATCCAAATCTTTTGATTTTGGCCAAAAATATGTCATTTGGGCCACAATTTGCCAAACACAAGCGCTAGGAGACCAATCAAGGGTTCTAAAGATGCGGATTTTCGCCTAGTTTATTTCAAAGAAACAAAACTTTGCCCCTTGATTTCGGGGTCAAGGACCCGATGAGGTCAACCAAAAATCCTAAACTTATCCAAATTATGACGTCACCCACAAAAAGCTCAAATCTAAAATTTCCAAATTTTTTTTAATCGAAACTACAAGACTTTCCGCATCTTGAGAGGGTTTGAACAGCTCTCTAGCTCTAGCGGCTGGTGAGTTGTTGTCAAACACGAATAAGCCAGGATCGTGGCGTCTGTGGGCGATAAAGGCTTGGGGGAACATAGACATTTTCTAAGCGCGTAACCGCTTTGCTGTAGGAAGGTCATTCTCTCAAACGTGCGTATACCCAGGCCTTCTAGAAAGAGATGCCTTGCGTATACAGAGGAGTGAAGCAGATTGATGCGAACTTCCGGTTTGTCAGCAGCGGTGATGTTAGCGATTCGTCGTAAATACCTTTCTAAAATGGTTTTCAACCTGGGACCGCGACCCCGTGGGGGTCATTTGCCTTTTCTCTAGGGTCTCGAGAGATTCTGATAAAAATATTCATAATTTATTCTATATTTTATATTTCTTATATGGAACCACATTTCATTGTAGCCAAAATAATAGGATCACCTGGAAAAAATGATATCCTACGTTTTCATTCAACATTGTTTTAAGTGTGATTCTGACCATTACAGTACTGTTGCGTTTGGCAACGCACGAATAACTTTGTGACGATAGAATGTGCTGTGTTTGCAATTTGGGAACCTAAATGCGGTAGCTAATTTGGGAGTTATTCTAGTTTTCAATGAGTTGTGCTGTGGAGTGATTTGCCTATGGCATGGGTCTCTCTCACTGACGCTTCCATGTGCATGAATTTAATAAATGTCTTTGTTCAATATTGTGATACAGTGCTTTATTTTTTAGTCATTGTGATTTTCTATTGTGCAAGCACATCTGCATTACATATGCCTGACTGGAAATTTTCAGAAAGGGGTCGTTAGGTTAAATTGGGTTGCAAAATGGGTCGCTGCATGAAATAGGTTGAAAGCCACTGTTGTACACAATTTGATTTTCATGTGTTCAAGGAGGGTGAAGTTTCAGAAGATGACATGAAGGCATTTTTTTAATTGTAACACTGCAGAAAACGGTTCAGGAGAAAGTTAACATAAAGCAAGCGTAAAGGTTTGCCTTTCTCACCTGTAATCATTCCAAAGTTATTAGCAGCCAAACATATTGAAGATCGGCCGCTGTACACGTCTGTTCCCCATGACGACTGGTCTGCATTGCCATCGCAGCCAGCAGGACAAACCACATTGTACCGAGATGCAGCAAGATCGTATCCTTGAGTTGAGCAACTAACTAAAAGAAGAACATGTCATAAAAATACATATTGTTTTTTTTCATGTAATTGCCTAAGTACGGGTTCAATTTTCTACATGCCAAGTAGCAGCTGACCTAACCAAAAGAATACACATTGCACAGCATAGGGATATTGTGCTTGAGCGGCATAGTGAAATGGTGTTTATTTGCTCAACAGGTAGACATGAACTTATGGGTTAGGAGAGGCAATAACTTTACTGTTTAAGTAAACAGAGTTCATTTACGAATGTGCAGTTATTTTAGACATGTTCTAAATTTTGGCTTATTTGGATTCAGACCAGCTTTTGCCTTCTTTTGTTTAACGCAAAAAAAGTTCAGAATCATAACAACTTTAAATGTATGCAACGAAGCTCCCTTTAGGGACCGCAGCAGCTGCTATATTGATATTGCTGCGCGATTTTTGCGGTAACTCTCGCGAACCGACAAAGTTACGTCCACACATAAGGTATTGTTTAGAAAGGTATTGTCACCGCGGATCTTTTGATGTGTTGGCGATGAATTTGTGAGTTCATTTGAGACTTCAAACCGGGAAAAGACCGAAAAAGCGGAGTAGTCAAAAAAGCAGTGGATATGATCCAAAACGTGTAGAAAAACATACAAACGTGTTAGAAAAACTCATTCTACATGAAAAATGTCGGCCAAGACCCCAAGATTGTAAAACAATTCACAATAAATTTGTGCAAATGTTTTGGGGGGTACAGACATGGCAATTTAATATCTAAAGCATTGCTAAAAATGTGACGAAAATTTGACCAAAAGTTGACAAAAAGTACATTAAAATTGTTCGAAAAGTTTCCACTATTTTTTCTTTGTTGCATTTTCACGTTCTTTCCAATTGTGCACTCCAAAATCCGGTATCGGCAACGGTTTTGGCGTAAAACCCAAAAAATCGCCTTTTCTCAATTTTCCAGAAATGCACTTTTTCGCCCAAAACTTTTTCCCCCCAAAACGATGGGAAGTGACTTTTCTAGTATTGCTAGTTAGTTATAGTCCTTGCAAGCAGTCGAAGCCAAAAAAACGCTTCGATAAAGCTACAACGTAGGCGTAAAAAAATTTCTTGAAAATGATCAAAAACTTGCCGAAAACGGGCAAAAAAACAAAAGAGTTTATTTTCTCAAAGTTTCAAATGTTTTGTTGGACTCATCTGAAAGATCTCGGAAAACTTTCTTGCAATGTTTTATTTCTCGACGTACCTTCAGTGGTTCGCGAGTTATCGCCGAAAAACCGGCGAGTAAGACGATATATCGTCTTTTGCGGTCCTTAAAGGGTTTTCACCCTTCGTTCAATCGCAATGAAAGAGATTGAGATATTTTCCAAGTAGACAGGAATGTTATGCCCGACTTTCCTGTGTAGGGTCATGTGTGGTTTGTCCATAAAGTTTTAAAAATAATTCAGTTGTCAACAAAAATTTTTTAAGTGCAAAAATAGTGCAATCGTTCCAGGGAATGTTGAGTCCAAAACAAACATCAGTTTGTTTGAATTAGCTATTTCACAAGAGAAAAATCGTTAAATTTTGCATCTGCTAAATGTGAACGCAAGTATCAGTAACTTTCCTGTTGGAAATTTTTCCTAAGTCGTATGGATTTCTTGTTCTCTGCCTGGTACTCTTACAGGTCTTATTTTTCATGTAGCGTCCCATTCCTTCAGTAGCAAAGTTTTGAAAACACTATTTGATATATAATACTTCAGAACAGATTTTTTATAATACAAATAATTTAGCTGCGTGTACGTCGTTGTGCTGTATATCATGAACTCCAGGAGTGATTTTCTCAGCTTTCGGAAAACTGTACGTCATCTGACAGAAAATCAGGTAATGGAAGTGCTAAAACAGGTTATCATTCAGCTTGTTTGTGATGCTGACCTGCTGTATTCTACTTCCTTTCAGCTACCATATCATGACAGATCATGCCAGTATATGATTTTGTAGCTGTTTTTGTGGACCAAACGTTGCAGCCAACGCTTAATAGCTCTGTAGCCAGCGAAGAGAATACCACGAGTGTTGTTTGAGTTCATACTCACATAACTTAATTTTGAAAATATGGAGGGTTTTGCAATTCAAGCAAAATGTACGTTTATTTGTGAAGATTTAACAATATCTACAGATTATTCACGGATAGGCATGTATTTCCCTGCGACTGAATTAACAACTTGTCACAGGTTGTAAGAGCATTTATGCTTTATTACATATTTATATGCACTTGGGATATGAAATTATGCATATCAGTTTAGCTGTATTTAAGAGTTTTAATCACAAAGAAACTGGCTGCAATGTTACTGACAAGTTTTGTTGCACCTATGGCCGATATACCTTCAAACACCAAAGGAAATCTGTTACTGATTTTATGAGGAAAGTGTATCTTCCATAGTTTAAAGTGAATCTTGACGTAAAGATAAGTCAATTGATCGCATACTGTCTGCACATTATGTGCAGAATGTTTGACCAAGTGGACTTAACGTACGATTACAAGACTTAGAATTGGTGTGCGGATAGTTTGAAGAGAACAGAAAAATATTTCAATGACGGCCACGCCTGTTTGGAAGACCTAAAAGGGTTTCACCATCACAAGAAAATCTATTGGAATTACCTCGATGCAGAATCGGCGAACTCTGCTTCACTCTGACAAAGTGCCTGTGCCTTAATTTAGTGATATGCCTGATATATCCGTAGAAAATGGTGAGTTTCATGAAGAGGTATAAAGGTTTGCAAGCTAAAGCTGTGGATATTTGTTCGAAAGCAGTTCATCAATTCCAGAGCAATTCAAGCTGAATGAGCAGAGTGGTGTTTGAAGGATCCCAAATTATCCAAACAGTCAGCAGAATTTCGGAATCACGATTCGAAGACAAAAACTGCCATGAACCGAAGTTCCAAATAAGACTGCATGGACAGGCTTGAAAAGGCAAATACATTCTCAATAATGTTGTAGCACAAGGAGAATACCAGTGTCAAAACTTGCACATTATTAAGCACTTTTTGTAAAGAAAATATGCAACATCTCAAAACGTGGATTCAATTCGTAACAACCAATATCATTCTCGGGTTTAGGATTATCAAAATACCTTAAACCGTTGAATGATTTTCGGCACAAAAACAAGTATCGATCAAATCTTTTCACAATTGGATTTGTTAGAATAAATTTTATGATCACTATAAAGCCTCAAATTATTATTCTCTGTAGGAATTGAAAATAGAACTTTACCTGTTACAAATGGAGGAGCAGATGAATAAACTACTTTGCTTTGTCTCAACATATCTGCTTTCTTTGCTGCAAACAAACAGTATTAGTGAATAATCTCAAGCAAGTACGCACTGCGTAGGAAAGGATTGTGCTATTTCACATAAAACTTTCTGAAAAAGCATAAACTTCTAATAGAACGTTTATGTTCACTCTTCGGTTTAGAACATTTACAGTTTGGATGTCGATTTAGATCTACGGCATAAAGTGGAAAGCGCATTTTGCTATGCCTCATAATCCAATGTTTATCTTTGAAATAGTGTTTTTTAAAGTTTATCGAAGTTTTCTCAGGCAATGTTTATTTCTCCATTACTACTTCAACACGCGAATATTTAAAAATGATGCACAATATCAGCTTATTATTGTTTTATTTTTTAAGTGTTTTATGGTAGAAAATAGCTTTAGCATTTTGCCGTGCAGTGCGGTAGATACTAAAACACGTTTTGGCATAATTGTTTCGGAAATAGCGTAATTATTCCCCACACGAACAAAACATTGATATAAGAGCTACCTGACGCCGAAGGTCTGACAAACTGTACAGACGTTGAAGATGCACCATATGAAGTACTGTTAATGCCATTTTGAAAGCTTCCGATGTAAGCTTCTTCTCCTGCAACCTTGTAAACCGTTATGTAACCTCCCTGATCTGAAAAAACAGAGAAATTAACAATAAAAATTATACAAATATGCGCATGAAGCAGATGTTTGGAATCGGCACTTTTGAAAAACTCACTTTCTAACGTATGGTGTAACGAATAATTATAATAAAGACTATTAAACATTTTAAAAATGCAACCAACTTTTCCAGGAATGTGTTAAATTTTGGGACAATTCAAGCATTCCGTTTCTGATTAATGCTCCCATGCCATCTGTCCAATTTCTGAGTTTGGTGTTTTTTCAGAAAACTAGATAAGGTTGCCGCAAACTTTATCAATATTTGCTTTGTGACTGCTTCTAATATTTCCTTTTCAAATTTTATATTTAAATCCCCTACTATACCCAAAAGCATGTCGGTTCGCTCAATTGTGAAAACGTCCTATCATGAGGAGTAGTTTTCCAAAATAACTGCTAAGGCCATGAAAATTGGATCTTTATTGTCATCCTACGTACTTAGGAAAGATATCTTTCAAAGACATATCCGAAGTGCCCTCTCACTTCAACTCTATGTTTATTTCTGAAACAAAACAGATTCTTCGTTTTTGTTAGGAAGTTTCATATTGTTTATAAAAACGAATTTCAAAAGAATATTTGATGATTTGAGTAAATCATCATTCATGAAATTGTAAACAATTCCAGTACCTAATTGGAGCAATTTTTTGAAGAATGCACGCCTTTGAAAGTACAGATTAAGTTACATTTTTACATTTCTAAATATCATTTTCGTGCTTATCAAACGCACTGTTATGAAAATCATAAAAATGGCTTGACCTCATAGCATTGATGTATTCTGCACCAGTGAAGTGCACTAAATCTGTTGTGAAGAAGCAAAGAATACAACCGTACCAATTTCGCTTTTTAAAAGTTTATTCATTTTTCTAAACGTTTCAGGATTTAACGAAAAGGATTTGAAACTTTTCTTGAAAACTCTAAAATAAACAAAGTTTTGATCTTGATTCAATACATTTTATAAACAAAAAAGAAATATTGTTCAACGAGTAATTATTGCAAGGATCAGTTAATTGCTTTACCTTCAAAGATGATCTGCTGTTCATAGTAATGTAGCGCCAAAAGCAAAAACAAATAATAGTGAATTCATATTACAAACTTTTGCTGTGGCCGAAAAGTGTTTCAGCACTTCATAATAATATTCTGTAAACTTTTAAATACTTTCTTGGAATTTAAACAGCAACAGACGTGTAACGTTCTGGAAAATATTTTATGTCATCACTAAAGTTCGAAATTTTCCAATCTTGAAAACAAAATGATTTTCTATGAATGCATTTATTACAATCCTTTAGTGTGGAAACTGAAATCTAAACAGGCTTACAGCAGATACTTATAAAAAATAGCTGGAGAACAGTTCTCACAATGACAGAACAGGAAACTTACTTGTTAGAAAACCTGCATGAATTGCTGACGGGCAGATAGCAGATTCTTCGTGGTAAACGTTTGTGCCCCAAACGTTGAATAAGTAAGCAAATACTTGACAGCCAGGAGGACACAACACGTGAAATACTGTAGCATTCACGATGTTTGCTGGAGTCGAGCACGCCACTGCATCAGCAGGTTTCCACTCTAACAAATAGCATGAATTTTTTTCGTTACTGCATTTCAAAGCTTTATTTGGCAAAATGAAGGCATCCGAGACAAACGTCAAATCTGCGGTAAAGCTTGAAGCCACAGTTCATTTTCTAGCTGATAAATACCACAGTTTACTTTTATGTTGCAATGTTTTTTAGAATTTTTGCTCGAAATGGAAAAAATTAAAGTTCATTTCAATTACTCTTTTCTTATTAATACCTTGCGAATCCATTTCTGTCATTGACTGACTTGCCTGACATGAAAATCAAAATTGAACAACCAATCCTTGACGCTTTTGCATGTCAGAAAAGCAGTTTTTCACAAAAAAGTGCACATCAATACCTGATGTTTGAAAAACATTTATGAAACCAAGTTTGTAACTAATGTATAAATACGATTTTTTGATGCATTATTCAGTGGAAGTGACACATCATGACTTTTATATCTCACTAGGGTATTCATTACCGAAAAAAATCCTTTTGATCGGTATGAATTTTCGAAGTGAATACAAATGAAAATCATGCAAAATATCTGAACCACATGAAAAATTTAAGAAACTTTTGGAAATATTTTTCCCTTTTCAAACTGATTTGTTCAACATTTGTGTTCTCGTCAAAATATTGGCGAGGTAAAGGAAATGCTATTTGCCAACAATAAAGTGACATCACAAAAATGCAGCAGACTACACAAATCAATAGATAGAAATCTTTCAAATTCGTTTTTGATGTAATATTTCAAGACAAATAGTTTTGCATTGCAAAAAAATCCAGGAAAAGTTAATGTTTTTGAAATAAGTGAAGCTGCAGCCATTCTCCTGCAGTACAATCTGTTCAGTTTGGGCTCTATAATCATAAAATTGCCTCTAATTTTGAAAGCCAAATATTAAGTACGGTACTGTATACGAACTTTGACATATCGTTCTACAAACATGACACCTACAGAAACTGGGATCGTGTTGCACGTCACTATGCACATTGACGTCAGTGAACCAGACGTGAAATTAGATTATTAGTTAACTTGTGGTCTTAAGGGAACAAAATAATTATCTTGAAAAACTGATATTAACTAACCTCAGGACATGTAACCCACGAAATTTATCTGCAAAAGCACCAAACTATACGCAGGCAAAAACTACTATTTTCATCTCACCGACTGTACAAGCAGACACGTTCTTACTACGAAAATATAACAGCAAGTTACTCTACTAAATTTATCCGAGAATAAAGCGTTTGTGCTAGAGAATTCCAGCAGAAGAAGCGTGCAGGGAAAATAACTCATTTTCATGTAAAATTAAGAAAACTGAGGCCATGAAGTCAGAATTACTTGCGTGCTATTAACAGGAGATTTGGACCACAAAGAAATGCAGCAGCAATAGTATCATCAATGTTTGTAACGATAATAGTTATATGCTAGTTTTACATTACTTTATACCAGCATATATGTTCAAAGAACTGCTTTCCCGGAAAATCTCCTTTTCGCAAAAAATGCCAAACTTTTGCACATAACGATTTGCTGAAGCTCTCACTTATTTAAATATCTTAGTCGATTTTACAGTATGCGTGAATGTTTGTAAAGTGGACCACACAAAATGATCAAAATTTCCGCAGTATCAAAAGAAAACTTTACCAAAATTTGCAGCGAGCTCGCAAGCAATTTTCTGATTCAAGCTGCAGTTGTGTTTATACCAGCTCAATCCTTGCTTCCATACACACTCTATTTCACCGGAGCTGTTTCCATTGCCAGGCATATCGTCCAGGTTTGATCTGCAATACGAAAGAAATATGGTATAGAAGCAGAATTAAGTATACCTGACAACGCAATTTTTATCGGCTTTCCTGGGAATGAATACCAGACGAGCTTGTCGTAAAAACTTTCTATAAGCGTAATGAGGCAACCCTTGGCAAAAGAATTGGACAAAATGTTGTTTGAAACTTCCAATGTTTGCTTACAAGAATCATGAATGAATCCTTGTTTGTTGTAACAAATTCGTAGTAAATCTTATACCCTCGTAGGTCTTCGCTTTACATGATTCAAATGACTTGAAAAATTGTTTGTTGTGTCGTGATAGTCCTGAGTCTAAATATTAAAACATTGAAATCCAATCGCATTGCCACTACAGTATGTATATCTGCAAGGCCGATGCTTTTGCTTATGACTGGATACGTTGCTTGAAAAACAACCAAAAACAATTTGCTTTCTTGAGTAAAGCGTCTTTGTCATTAAGGATATGTTTAGTAAGAAGTAGGTCTAATATCAGACCTACCTAAAGCATAAGTGAAGCAGCCTACAAAAAACTTCTCAGATGTTCGTGATATAAACCAATGCGCATTTATTTGTTCTTTTCGTTTTGCTAGGTCACGTTTGATTTGATGTAACTGGAGTTTTTCGTTTCAATTTCCCGAGGGTCGCTTTATCCGTAACAACGGAAATGTTTAGTTTTGTTTATTCCCATCAACAACATCTTATTCTTTTCGAGTGAATACATGTTTGCTATTTTTCCTAAAAGTCTACGTCGACAATGGCCATTTTTTTCTTGTCATTATGTAAATTCATATTTGTCTCAATTAACGATCTTCGTGCGTGAAAAAATTTGTGACTGATTTGAAATACATGCACTTTTTGTTTCCTGTGTATGCATAGTATTAAAGCAGATCTTAGTTTTTGTGTCTGAAATCATTTCTTGTTTCTTTCTGCTTAGACCTTGCGTAGAAAACTCGTTTTCAGCCTGCTGTTATTCTTTTGAACACATACATCCGCTTCGGGAAGTAGGTAAAATTCAAACTTTTTATTTCAGCAAATTACGTCTTTCTCTGACAAAGCTGCAAATGTTTTTTATACAAAATACATCAAATATTCTTGAAAAATTCAAATATTTTGACTAGTTTGTTGTACGCATCGACAGCGTGGCACCATCAGTAAACCTGGCTAAGTAGTCAAAAGTTTCAGTTTAACAATCCACTAGACGAGATGGTTCAACAAAAAGTTTGTCGGCTTGGTTTACTAAATTGAGCACATACAATACTGTAAGTTTTACAAATTGCTTCCACTCCTTGAGATAAATTTCCTGCAACTAAAATGACGGAGGCAAGCCACAAACACTTGCGAAGCCCTAAGCAGCCCCAGGTTTTCCATGCTTAGGCAAACTATTAAGAGAAGGTGTTCTTGTTTGTGATGTTCATTTACTTATCATTTCATTTACATGTTTTAATCAACAAACAAACATAGCGCAAAAAATGCAAATCCTCCCAAAACCGGTGGGCACCTTGCCGCAACTTTGTTGAAACCCGCTTGGCAGCGAAGGTGTTTAGTTTCCTTAATCAACTATTTGTTGAATGGCTCTCACTTTTGCAAATAACTAGTGCCCTATAAATATCAAACAAAACTATTTTTGACATAGAGTAGTCCATACAGGAATAAGCAATCTTTTTTCCCTGATAGCGTTGCAGTTAAGACCTTTGGTATTTATAAATTAATAACATCTTGTCTAATGCTGACCGAAAAAAGATAAGTCACAACTTAACTGCATTACCAAAAAGTTTATTGATTGTCTGTACATAAGAGGCTTCTAATAAAAATTGTCTCTGTTTATCTGGAAAACTGCTATTGCCAACATTATATCAAGGTCTTACTCGTCAGTGAGTGGTGTACCATCAACCCATTCATAGGATCCATCTTGATCTAAGTCATGAAGACCAATCCAGTAGCCAATTCCAAGCTCATGGCTAACAAAATACTACAGACATCGTTGGAAATAGCGAAACATTTAACAGACGAAATCAACAATCTTTAAATTTTAATATTCTCAATAAGAAGACTCGACTCAAGACAAATATGATAATGAAATTTTAACGTACAAAGTTTTAATTTTGACACAAGCACTTTCTGTATAACTCGTGCTGTGAAAAAATGTGGAATACATTTAAGACTCAACATCTACTAACGTTTTCTTCCTCAGTTTCAAAAATCACAAGGTGACCACCCATCAAGGTGCAAGTTGAGTTTGCTTCGTACCAGGTGAAGTCAGATGGACCAGAATAAAATTCCGATGGTGGAAAGTAACAACTACCGCTAAATGTCGGCCAGTTGTCTGGGCAATCAAGCACTATTTCTGAAAATATCAGGAAAATGTTTGATACGAAAATAAACTACTAAAAATGATACAAATAGCCTATTCAAAACAAAAATATCTTTCATAGGACCCCAAACGCATTGCATGTCCAACAGGTCGAAAAAGTTTGTCTTTTATCAAAGTGTATATTGAATGGAAAATTTTGCATTGTTGTGTTACATCAAATTTTCCAAAACCTTTGTTTATTCAGTGTTATCTTATATCTACTTGGACACTTTTTCTGGTTTTAACAGGTTAAAAAGTACTCTTTTCGTCAATAACGTCTTCATGCAATTATTCTAAAATACTTTTTATTCATGAAAGGTAATTGAGGTGCATGATTCTTTATTAGGATTTCCTATTGGACGCTTAATTCCACCTCTATCTGCAATAAACGATTGTCTCTGTATTTTATTGAGAGCCTAGGGGAGGTAATTAGTGAGGAGTTGTGAAACAATTCTAGCAACGTACATGAATACTTCCATTTATGAAGCCTATTGCTCTTGAGTAATTTTAATACATAGGTTAAACTCCAATACTAACGTTTTGCGAAATATATGCCAAGCAAAGAATCCCGCCGTTTTTCAACTTACTCAGCGCTGAAATAGTTCATGCCCTTTCACTGAGCCTTAATTTAGAAATTGCATTCGTTAAAATTGGGTGCGTAACAAAGCAAATCATGCCTGTTTAGAAAATGAAAATAAACTCTACAAAACGTGTAAAATGGTTGATTTTTGCAGATGCTTCTTCCGTTTGCTTGCTCGCATAAATTTTTGTAATTTTGGAAAAGTTCTTTCAAAGAAGAAATGATGTTTCTCACCGCACAATATCTTTGGATGAAATCATTTTACTGTGCCTTGCCAAAACTAGCTTTTCGAAAGTGTAAGTTTTTTTCAAAACATTTCTGATAGGCTAAGTTTTGTATGAAGTATTGTTATTTTCAGAAGAGAAATGGCGATGACACAAAAGTTCTAGTATTAATCTGAAATGATGGAGTAAAATTGTCTCATACATGCGTTAAGCATCAGAAAACCATGAGCAACTGCATTTTGCAGTATCTGCAGTTTTTTTATTTTAACCTATAACAATGCGCGGAAAAAAATATTTTTGCTAAAATAAAGTAATCACAATGTCACACCAGCTAAATATTCTCTTTAAACTTCGAACAATCTATTCGTACATAATTTTTTCAAAGAGCACTAAATTTGTTTTGAAGTGTTAGTGGTAACGTTCGTTCACACCGACTGCCGCTTCTCACATTCAAACAGCAGTCCATTAATATCCAGCAGCAGTTGCCATAAAAATCAATATAATTAAAAACTTGTGCCAACAATGCACAAAAGTTTACTCTGATCGAAAGGATTGTGAATACTTCTGATGGTAATACTTTGGAATAATAAGAACTTGCGAAAGATTTAATGCTACTATTCGTAGTCAGGTTCCAGGACCCACGTCACAACTTGAATTGTACAAACTAAATACATAGATATGTGCTCTGGCAAAATTCATGAAACAATAAAATATTGCTTTATGTTTTACTCCGCTGTCACTTGGGTAGAACCGTGATCTGGAATCACTGCACAACAAATAAATAAAATTGTCTAGAAGCATGTGGTCGTTAAAGCTCACATCGATTCAATTACCGAAAATCCCCCTGTGAAGCTTGATCAGAACAGCATAGACAAATTTGCTACAGATTTTACTAACTTCTTCATAGTTATGGAGGCTTGGAATTTTACTTTGGAATTAAATTCGTCTAAAAGGTAAAACATGACTTGTCTTTCAAAGATGAAACTTTGTCATACATGTTGGTCTCAACGCCAGCGAACAATTCGCGAAGCTTCGAAAGCTTGCAAAATTCTGAAAAGGAGCAGAACAATCTACAAATACATTTTGAGCAAATCCTAGCTGATGCAGAAGGAGCAATAAGCAACTACGAAACACAGAAAAATCAGCATGTCCAATGGTGTCGAAGTTTTTCTGCACAAGATGCAGGTTTTTCAGTGCTTAATTTGATGTTAGTTTCCCCAGAGCGTAATGACAACTTTATCTGTTACAGAAGTGTACATACTTTGAGGGAAAGGTGATAATGACAGACAGACTTTTGTTGAGCAGCATAACTTGTTTTTCCAATGTTTGGCATTTGTGTATACCAGCTGTATATGTCCATGTGCATGCACAGAAGTGGGAATAATCTTAATGGTCCCATCCACATCATGTTACACAATGACACGAAGCTCTCTTCAACCAAAGTTGCTCGTTAGCCAACCACCCAGTGTGCGTTTTGCCGCTCCAAGTCATGTTTTTCCTCGCCAAAATTCTCAAAATTCTCGCTTAAATGACGCCTATTATTACTTGGACAGTTGATCGCAAGTAAGCATTTGTAGTCAGAGGTTGATAAAAAAATTACAAAAAAAGGTAAACGAAGTGAACCAGACAATTATTGGAATTGCTGGAACTCGTGACTTGCATTATGCCGTTGAACAGCTATAAGAATTCACACCAATTACATTTTCATGACATAGCGGAATCGCATGGTGGTCTCCTCATTTGGACGGCTGCCACCTATGTTCATTCTGTGGGAGACGTCAGAATGGGCAAAGCTCACCAGCAAAACGCCCTCAGAACAGGGATTGGCTGGTTCTTGAGGGACTCAGACGAACTAATGTCGTCGACCAATGATTACTATTTTTGTTTGCTATTGTATAATGGTCGCTCGTTGAAAGAAGACATGCAAAAATGTGCAATCAACATTTGTGCTAAACGTCGACAACCATCGAATCATCTCTGTCCGCAGAAGACAGACAGTTTTGAGCAAAGTTGAAACCACTGTAACAAAATTTGAAACACCTCATCATTTTACTTTTATCTGGCGTAACGGAGCTGTTTCGCGGCGGAAAAACCTGCCGAAAAACCTGCTTTTGCATGCATCTATTCAATTTCACCTGCCGAACAAAGATATTTGGTGATTTCTGAATGCTGCATCGAATTTGGATTGCTTGCACATTACACAAAATAAAACAAATTAGTAAGCCTAATACCTCAGATGCGCAAAATTCTTTTCCCTACATCATTCAAAAATCACTAGGTTAAACAACAGACAAATTGCTTGATTTTGAAACAGTGGCGCTTTCGGTAACACGAATAACAACAATAATGCAGGAAAAGTGGAACAGTTGTATGAGCACGCGCCATTAAAGCTGGTAGGCTATAGGTTCCGATTCTTGGTCGGGTCATGCAGAAGACTCAAAAAACGGTACTTGCAATCTTTCCAGCGAGCAGGGCCGCATTTAGATGGAGGCAAAGTGGGCACCTTCCCTGAAATCCTTTACAGTCATAAGCATGGGCCCCCTGCTAAAGGCTGGTTTACCATATTTAACGTGCATAGTCATAAAAAAAGTTAATAACAATAGTACTAGGAAACAAAGACAAGTTTATATTTATTGAAGTTATTGGCATTTTTTCTGTTTTTACTGACGGAAAACTACAACCAACAGAACGAAAGCATTGTTTGGGCAAAGGTGAACTTTATTGGTCCCTAATGAAAAAGACATGAAACAAATTTAGAGATGCCAACATTTCAATATATGCTGTAAGAATTCCTTCGCTGAGGCAAGAGGCATTGTGACGTAACAGTGCTAATCTTCAAGAACTTTACTTATGATTACATATTTACAGCTAACTGATAATACTATTTCCTTGACCTTGAATAATACTTACTTGAGGTACTGAGGGCCTCCACATGTCTAAATCCGGCCCTAACAGCGAGTATAAATAAATTTGTGTAAATAAAAATATAAATAAAATAAAAATGAACTGAATTACTTAACGTACCCCATTTCTCGACGAAATAAATTTACCACGTGGGTTAGTTATTATTTTTATTATAGCAACCCAAAATGCTTTTCAGTTGAGAGGTTTCTTCATATATGCCCTGCGTTTTGTGTTTTCGCCCAAAACCCAATGTTTGACAAATATAGTTATAAAAATATTAAATTATATGCTTGGTGGTGTGGGGTAATCGTTTAAATCTTTAAAGAGATGACCCGCTTGTCCAACAGTACAACTTGGGCAGTTGCTACCATAAAAACGCAAAAAGGATTACCATCGCGTATCAGTCGTCGCTCGCGTGAGTTTGGGATTTAGGCAAAGGAACATATTCGAAAAATTCGAGACAGTCTCCCCCATCAGACATCCATAAGTGCAGACCCCGATTTGAACTGCTGCCCGTCTGGGTTGGCGAATGAGAACAGCGCATAGTGCTTCTACTCTGGGAGACTTGAAAGCCACGCGAAAACCTCAATCTTGTCACAAGCAAGTAATTGGAAACCAGAGCATCACTTCACTCACAAGAAAAGAGCACGAACTGTTTGAAAAATCCTAACGATATTTCCTGGATGTTAATGGCGTCTCATCGACAAGCGTCTGGGTTAACACTGCGAAACTGGGTAATCGGTGGAAGTTCTTCAACTCCTCCCTTGAGCAAACGAAGTCTGCCCATGTCAAGAGGAACACTCGCAAACCCCAGCTGGTAAGCTGCATCGATGAATGGATTCTACTGGGAGTTAGGGCGTGCATGTGGAGTGTGAAGTTGTTTCACCGCTCCCTATGTTTAATACACCTATACGGCCCAAACTCAAATGTACAGTACATTGAATTCGTGGGGGGGAACTAGTGATGCCTTGCGAATGATTAACGCTAACGAATCAACGATACAATTTTTAGAGTTCGATCCACAGTTTGGTTGGAAATGACATTACATTGGTGTATGGGAAGGTGTGGTTGGTCTATATTGTGATGCTATCCTAAATAATAACGGAGTGCTCCTGCTGCAGCTTTGCTGCAACAAGCCACTGTGCATCGCGAAACTTATTTTCCAACGCAGAGATTTGAACATGCACACCTGGTGCAGAGATTCTTTGGGACGAAAGGTAACTGATTGCTTTCTGCATCATATAAGCTGACTTACTCCATTGAGGTTGGAGGTTCATGTCAAAAGTGGTGAAATACTGTCAACAGATCACCACCTGGCTGTCTGCAACTTGCGTCCAGAAAAATTAATAGGGCCTACACAAACGCGCGGGACAAGCACATCCTGCGGAATAAAGTGGGAGGCGATAATGGAAATCAATATACTGTAAGAACGACCTTTCCACACAGCGTATCGTTCTTTTTCCGAGAGCTTCAGGAATGCACACTGGACGAAGTAGACGAGTGTCGGCAATTCATTAATGCTTCAGCTTCATCAGCTGCTGGGGCATGTGGACAGTTACGACTTGGTGTGTCCACTAAAGATGAAGTAGTTACCCTTGGAGGAGCCAGGAGGTGAACGTTTGTATATTCGAACAAGGTAATTGGTTTACCATGTCTGGCTTCAAAAAAAAGCTGAATCTATTTTAGTGTTGATAAAGCTGAATCTAATTTGCATTCGTGATATGCTTAGGCGCGGAAGTCCGTACTTCAAGTGGTAAAAAGTCCGAAATGCAACCTTGCGGAATTTCGAACATAAATTAGATTCCAGCTGCTTGCAAGATAACAACATGTTCTGGCAAACTATCCGGCGTATCCGCGCCAAAAGATCTAACACTGCTAGATCCACCCAAGAATAAAACGTCGCACTCAGCAATGAGAAGGACATCGTCGGAAGATGGTGGGAGTATTTCAGATATCTTTTGAACCCACTCACTCTCATGCCATCATACCTAGAGGAGGTGAACATGAGGGAGGAAAATGTCATCAGTGGGACCAAAGTCTTCCTAGCCGTCAAAACCCTGAAGACTGAGAAGGCAGTAAGTTATGATAAAATCCCATCTGAAATGCTTAAGTCTTAATAAGAGAAAGGAATTATTTGGCTAGCTCGTGTGTTTTAAGTGACCTGGCAGTCTGCAAGGACACTTAAGGATTGCCAAACTGTAGTGATCATTCCCATACTTAAGAAGAGTGACACGAGTGAATGCACTGGATTACCGGGCATTTCCCTCGTTAGCCTCCCTGAAAACGTGTATGCCATGTGGCTTGAAAAAAATGCTGCGATGTAACCGAACCCTATGCTGGATGATACCCAGTGTTAGTTTCTTCATGCCGAAAGAACTTCAGTTCAGATTTTCTCTCTCCCAAAAATTTTTGAAAAATCTTGGGATTATGCGAAAGATATCCACGCTTGTTTGGTCGACCTCGAAAATGCATACGGCCGAATCTCTCGAGAAAAGCTTTGGGGAATGTTGCAGGTGTACGGTGTTGGTGGCAGTCTTTTACTGGCCATCAAACAATTGTACAATATTCCTGCTTGGACCTTTGCGTCCGTATTAGAGGCGTTAAATCAAAACCATTTCCGGTGGGTGCTGGATTCCGTCAAGAATATATTCTGACATCACTCCACTTCATTGTGTATGTATGAATTGGGTGGACAACAGTCACATTTTAGTTGACGAGAATGTCACAGTTGGAAGATCGAGGATCAAGCTTTGGCTTTTTGCTGATGATTTCTTGCTGCTTGAATTTTCTGAACAGGGCCTTCAACATGCACTTAATCGGTTTTGAGCTGGAAGCGATCAAGCTGGAATGAAAATTAGCACTACAAAGACAATGCATTATGTTTCTCCAGAAATCCGAGTCAGTGTGCACTCCCATTATGCGACAGCACACAGCAACACGTCGATACCTTCAAGTGCCTTAAGGTGGCAGTCACGAGTGTAGGAAGGGAGAACATGAAGATTGATACACGGATCGTTAAAGTAAAGACAGTATTGCGTGAGTTTTATCCCTCCGTGGCCGCATAACGCGAGCTTCCAAACGCCGCAAAGCTTTCAGTTTTTAAATTAGTTTTTGTTCCGATCCTATAACTTATAACCATGAATCTTGGATCTTGGCCGAAAGATTGCTATCTCAAGTAAAAGCGGTAGAGATGGGATTTTTAAAAAAATTCGCTTTGTTACAAAGTGTTCAGATGTGAAATTCGTGAAGTCGAACCACTTCTCCGAGTAGAGAGACCCCAATAGCGATGCTGAAAGCCCTTGATCGAAATGGCCCAAGAAAGATTGCGGAGGGAGCCCTGTTGGATACACCCACAAGCATTGGTTATAAAAAAAGAAGAAAATTTTGAAGTAGAAACGCCATAGGTTTTTCAATTAATTATAATATTTTACAAACGTATGGCATATTCCAGATATGAGAGATGAAGCAGCACATACCTGAGCATGTTTCGGATTGTTGTTGTCCCGTGGTGAGACAAAGGCTAACCGCACATAGAAGAAAACCCCACGTGACTGCGAAACAAGGAAAATTAGTTTATTGTAAGCAACTCCAGAACACTCCTGGAGATGACGAAATTGTACTTGATTATTTCTGAAAGAAGAGTTTGATTTGCAAATGTTGTTAGAAAATGAATTTGGCAAGGATGACTTGGCCACATCGACGCCTTCTAAACAAATTACCAACCTTGAAAAAACCAATAAGATTAATTCGACATTTCAATTAATTTCCACAGAAGAGTGTAAACTTAGTACACTATTGCACAATTTACGTGGTTTTGCTTGCTATAAAATGTAACACAACCACAGCAAATCTTGCCGAAAGCAATTATGTTTATGTCTCCACATGCAAAATAGTTGAAAATACATTGTGAAAAACCCAACATACTTAGAAGGAAAATATTCGAATTATTTTGTAAATGTAGACAACACTTTTCAGTTACATGTTTTTGGACAAAAACTGTTAGTTGGAAGTAACTATTCTCCACAAAGGCGACGCAGTCGAGTGTATCGGCAAATTTTCTTTAATAGGAAATCAAGTTTCACGTGAAACTACGCATTCGTAGCCCTTAAATCTGCAAGCAATGATTAAAGTGTGTAATGTTGAAGGGCTAAAGCAAGATCAGAGAAAGCAAGCAAACTCAAGACTGAATTTAATAAATCAAAGCACAAGCTGCGGCAAGTATAAAATCTGGAAAATTCGCTTTTACCAAATAATTGCTTTCACTAAAAGTGGAAAACTATCTGACGTTGGCTGTGGAACAACAATACCACATCGATGGAATCACGCCGCGATGACTCAAAACAGAGCGTTACTACAGTAGAATGCTTCAGCAGAATGGCGGTCATAAGGTTTACTGAAGTACGCTAGGGAGGCCTTTAAATCTAAAATCTAAATGTTGTGAAAGGAGACAACAAAATGGTAAACAACCTATATGTGTAATGGAAAAGAGGTGAAACAAGTCAGCAAAGCTGTGTGGAAAAACCAATGAACAGAACAAAGGGTTGCAATAAGTATTTCACACAAGGAAGGATCAAGTTAAACATTAATTTGTGCGTTACGTTTGTTAATTATGCAATGATTAACGTCAACCAATTCCACTTCTCCCGTTTGTTCGGCACCTAAATTATTCTTGTAAGAGCACTTATTGCCTTCGTTGTAATAGTAACTCGTACGAGAATAAATTTGCAGTGGCGGTGTTCTTCGGATGTTTGACACTGCACGTAAAATTTCATACAAACTGCGAAAGAAAACATGGAAATCATGCAGAAAATTATCGTTCTCTGTGTGCGCATCGCTAAGGTTATACTTTTGGTGTAGGTCTAAAGATGAATTCTTATCAATTTAGTTTTTGAACTTCCTCATCCAGTGGAAAATATTCAGGCGTCATTAGGTTAGAGTATTTCTTAAATGCTTTTACAATTGTACACGTCCCATGCAGATCCATCAGGTCTCTGGATTCCTATGTGTATTCCCGTGTTCCATTTTATAAAGATTTATTCAAAAGGAAACGAAATCAATGACAGCACTATTTTAAAATTTCTTTCTAACCATTAAATTTCTTATTACTATTTCCACATTTTCATTTCCACACGGAAAGTTATCAGTTGGGCTTAAATGAAACCTCTTTCTAAATGAGGGTCGTTATGTAAGATCAATCAACTTTCAAGCACAAAATCCATTTTTTCAACCAAATTCTGAAATTATATATACAGTTTGAAAATGTTTGTGCAAGCCGCTTTTCAAAACGCAATTAGAAAGAAAGTAAGTCTCTTGATAAAAATTAAGAATTTACGCAGTGAGACTGCATATCACTTTGTCGTAGTTTTGCTTTCAACGTACAACTATTAAATGCGTCGGTTTGTTTTAACATCTCTCAAATAAATGAAAACTAAACCGGAATCGTATTTTTGGCAGAAGGCAATTGCCTACTGGCCAATGGTTGAAATTTACTTTTTGCTAGGGCATTTCAGGTTAATTCTTTAGTCTAAAGCAATGTTTCTCAACCTGTGGGCCACAGTGTAGTTTGCGAATGGGACACGGAGTTAGGAATAAATGTTAGAATGCAGTTATCTAGACATCTAATCACTACAGCATGGGAACACACTGATTGGGTTCAGCAGCAAGACTTTTACTGAATTGCATACAGAAAAAAATTCTCTACTTTAGAATAATGTGTGTTTGTTGATGCGTATAAAAGCATAGCCTATGGAAAAAAGGTAGTGGGCCATGTAATATTTGCCAAACGTTATCTGGGCCACGTAACCACGTAAGTAAAGGCCACATAAGAAACATTGGTCTAAGGAGTGCAATGGCGATCCACTGGGTGATAAAGTGTACCCCAAACAATCGTTGGATGATCACCTCTCGGCCACTGAATGAACAAAAACCATTTCTCATATTATCAGCACCTGAAAACGAAGTGAAGGTCAAGAATGCATGGACGAAAACTTCTTTCTTGGATCATGATAACTTTTCAGTATGGCAATTCATTTTTGTTGCTATAAAATAATCTGTTTTATTAAGTATATTTCTGTAATTTTACAGCTTGTTGCAGGTAAGCCTTACGTTTATTCTTCTGTTTCTACTTTTCAAACGCCAACACTTGTTGAAGTTAGTACAAGCTTTCCAACTTCCAAAGAATTAATGCATAACCGCATGAAGTCAATCTAATTTCACCATTACCTCTTGCTATTACGAAGGTAGAAAAACTGCTAAAATATCTTGTTAGAGGTACTGCTAAAACATTTCATTTAAATAATATTTTGATACATTTAGAATCTTTTTCAGAATTGATAAACACACATGTAATCAGAATAATTTTAGGTAAAACACATCGAAGCTTTTGCTGGTGATATTTTTTTTTGGTTGTTTTCCGACGTTTTTCCCACCAAATCAAGTATAGGTTTCCCAATGAAAAAAGTTTAACCCCAATTACATGTAATTTACCAATCACAAAATCAATAGACAGTTGTAATTTACATCGACAAGTATGCAAAATGTTAACAAGTAAAGATGAGGTGGCGATTATGTATAATTGTAACGGAGATAGCCGCCACTGACAACAGCTGAAAGATGCAGTTAACAATGAAGCAACCGCAACACACGCAACACGTAGAGTATTTTGCGTGTCAACAGTAACAAAAAGAGTGCAACGCTTATGTTGACAACCGGATATACAGTTTAAATAAATGATTAAATATCAATCTTGTTTCAAGATGTTATAACAGATAGCTGGAAAATTGCTTTTTAATCGTTAATAATCTCCACTTTCAAGTTAATATATGATTCTATAAAAATATATTTATGACAACTGTTTCCTTGGTATTACATGGGCATACTTCCATTTGAAACGATGACCACATTGGGTCGCGTTTCTTGTTAATGCTGATTATTTTATGATGTGCTCGTTTGATGACAAGATTCTTAGGAGTTTCGGTTGTTTACATCATCGTTGAATGTGTTTCCACAGGCAAAACGCGCGTTTTCAAATGTGTTCTTTTTGTAAAGTTTGCAGTTGAACACCATGCTCTTCTTTGCAAGTGTATTACTGTCAGCTGTCGAGTTTTGACATAGAAAACATTATGCAAACAAATTATCTCCACTGAAGATCTACAACGTGTAATCAAACCAACTACTCAGAGAAACTGTTATCTTTGCTACTGTCAAAACACCTTGATTTAGTACTATTGTTAAAACTATAAATAGATCCGCATATCATAGCGTGCTTTTTACGGCGTGGGTGCTATGTGAAATTAAGTCCTCTTAGAGAGCATTTTGCTGTTGACATTGTTCATAAAAGATTGTTGCGACCTGCCTGTTGAAATGTTTGCTCGTACAAAAATTGAAACTTGAAAAGTAAAGCAGCAAATGTAGGGACCAAGTGTAGGAAGCGATGTAGGATTCTTAGCTGGTTGCGGTGTCGATAAGTCGGTCGATTACGATTCCTAAGAGATCCCTACTAGTTGAGGGGTCAACCTAGTTGTTGCAGGAACACAGGTCCATCTCCCAACTAAGCAACCTGACGTCTTCAAGTTGCCAAGCCGAAGCAATGCGAATTAAAAGGCTCTTACCATTTTGTCTGTTAATAAGTCTCCAGTTGCACTCTAAGTTGATTGCTTCTTTCGCTTATATTCAGATATTCAACAAAGCCTCCGATACACTTGAGCGTGAAGTCAGAACCACGTAACGTTAAAACGGTTCGTTGTAGAATGACGACGAACAAAAGCGTTGAGCGTTCGCATCAACCACAGGAAACAGCGACCGATTGCGGTTATATAGGTTTGGAGGCTAACGTGTTAACTGTCGGACTGCTAGCAAACAAGTACATCGCATTGAATCACGAATGGAGTATTACTGGGAATTACGCAGTAAGAATGCACAAACCATTAAAGCACTAATGTGTCCACTATACAAGTGAATGGAAACTCTTGAACGAGACTTCAAACCATCGCGTGACTTACGCCAAGCAGAAGATCGACTTCTGAACATCATTTCTTTTGCTGGTTTGATAACAATCAGTCTAAGAAGTTCCATATGTTCGTTTCATGGGCACTCTATCCACGCACTCAATTTTAGCAGCTTTCACCTAAAAAATGTAGCAAAAAAGAGCTTGATTTGCTTCAAACAAGGGGTACATTAAACTAGTGTTTTGCAAGAAAAGATTAGGAAGGCTTTGACAAGCTGCAGGTCGAGAAAAACAAGCCAAAATTTTCAATCGTTGGTGAGGTTTCATTTTCGCCACATCATGCGACGCTCTAAATATATTTCAGGCTTTCCTGGGCAAAATGCTGTGAATGCATAACTGGACCGACCCGAAAATATAGTTGCCAAAAAAAGAAGTGTTGTTCGATAACTTTATTGTTTGTCACTAATTTTGATACAAACTGATTTCTTCATTCATCTGGCACGGAAAGAAATAATGAATTGTTTAATGTTTTTGAAAAAAACACAACAAAAATGATTTTTTGCAAAAGGAGATAAGCGCAATTTGAAGCTTTGTGTTTTCTAAATTGTAACAAATTAAAACACATGTTAATACACCCTTACTTTGCACAAAGATGTTTGCTCCTGAATTTAAAGTGTTAAAAGCTTGTATAACTTTTTTCTTAACAAAAAGGCAAATACTCATATCCATTCTCATTCAACAGGTCGATAAGTCAGTTAATGCATATACGTGGGTGAAAACCTTGGCAACGACGTTTTCAAACATACAGTGACACGAAAATGAACGGACTGAAACACCACCAAGATAAAGCTATCCTTCATCGATGGAATCCACAAGAACCCATCAAATCCAAAGTTTTAAATTTGTAAATCAATTGTTTTTTTGATATTCGAACACCAAACGTAACTTTTAACGACGCAAACTTTTCAAATAGATTATTGGAAAATATTTCAAAACAAAATCGACTGCAAACGTCTACTTATTAAGTAATCACTGTGGAGCAAAATGAAACTAAAATTCTTGCCACGTTATGTAAGAAACAAAGCCACTTAAAAGAAATTACTGAATTTTTCGTTATTGCTTGTCAGTAGTAATCACTAATCTTTTGAATATCGCAAAGTAAGTATTTTCTTTTCCAAAGATAAGACGCATTGCAGTCAATTATGTTAGAGTAAAGGTTCAGAAATTTGTCTAAAAGTTGATTCTTGCTCTCATTTTGGTTTTCAACGCAATTTCCTTGGTGCAGCTGCTTTGTAGTTTGAAACAACCTTTCTAATTTTTGTGCTGATTTCTCAGTTGTTTATATTGTTTCTCAGAAACCACTCAACTCGTTACTTATGCAAAACAATTCAACTGAGATTTCATCTAAGCTGTAGTTGAGAAACATATTTGTAATTTAGCATTTTATCTGTCAAATGATATCCAGATTCCTTAGTTGGTAATAGTCTTATTATGTTTAGATTTCAGACATTTCAGTTGAATTTTTTGGATTGAGATTGAAAAATATTATATAACTACATGGTGACTACATGGCAGAAATAGCTGATGAGTCATTGCTCCACTTGCATTGATTCTGCAAAGAAAACTTTCACTGCAAAACTCCGAAAGGTAAAACTCAAGATCCACCTTGTCCCAGGTAGGTTATAAAGTGCCTACACCTAATGATAAGAATGTTTGTAAAAAGATTTTTTTGCGGATTGCTACTGATATCCATGTCACTATACAGCTTTATAAATGTGGAGCACTCTATCAAAATATTGAGTATCTTTTCCCAATTGTAGCTCTTGTGGCATTTATACAAGAGCAGCTTCAGAATGAACCTAGCCCTTCACATATTTATCTGCAGTCGAGATTTTAATAATTTGATAGAGTGCTCCACATTTATAAAGCTGTATATTGACATGGATAACAAAAACAATCCGTAAACTGTCCTTTTACAAACATTTTTGTCTTTAGCTTTGAGCACTTTTCAACCTTCCTGGGCTAAAGTGGATCTTGATTTTTTTTTGTTCCTTTACAGTGAGCTTACTTGAAGCAAGCGTAACATAACATTTCAACTCAACACCATCAATCTCAAAGTGGAAAAGGCTTTTGCCTTCCAATGAATACTTCACCACTCGTCCGAGTCAATATTTGCGATTTAATTTTACGAGTTACCCAAGTCTTCCGTTTGTTTGCTTTGGGTTCAAACTTCTTCAACGCCGTTATAGATTTTCTTTTTTCAAAACGGAAACTAATAAAAGTATTGGTGGTAGAAGTTGGTGTTCAAAAGAGGATAGCAATTGTTAATAAAGAAGAAAGCAAATTCTTTGACGCCTCCCTGATTCAAACATTACAAACAAATTTTAATTGTACTCACCCTGTGAAACTTTGAACAGTTGGTTACACACCAGCCATACAGCCAAGAAACTCTGGCAAGTTCTTATTTTATTACTAGTTGCTTTTCTTAAGTCATGTGCAAGTGATCGTTTCAGTATTTTTGACGCAAGCTGTGCTTTCCAACTCTCATCAGTGAACTTTTACTAAAACAGAATTTCCTGTAATTAATTTTGAAAATTATCGCTTTGCTCTAATGTTGTGAACAGCAGCGTAACGAGGCAAAACAGCGCTTGAAGTGAAAAGCCTTTCGCACCCAATTGTGGAGACTTTTTGTAAAATTTTTCCTAGAAATTTAAAATCAAACCCAACATTCTTACTTTCCGCAATTCGTAATTGGCCGCACACTAAGAAATCGGGGCGCAGGTAATGTCTCATCTTTATCCTTCCTATCTGCACACCTGAGCGCGAGTAAAGCTGTTGCAAGTTAAATGCACTAAACAACAATTAGGTAAAAGTGCCATCACTCACCACTTCGAGTTTTTCGGTTTACGATTCGATGTAGTTTGATCGCGGACAAAGTAAATGGTCTAATAAAATGTAAAGCGGTTAACTGCTGGGTATCACTGAAGATAAAGGCGCCATTCAGAGCATCCTTGCATACCAAAGTTTACAACAGTCATTCAAACAATCATTTCAACAGTCAAACAATCATTCCCTGTCTCGTTAATGTTTAGAGCTTTTGACTATCGCTATTGTTAAGACATATATTAGCTGAAGGTCCTTATAACACTGCCCTTGAGGTACTTTTCTCAAAATGAAAGCAACTTTCTGCCAAAAAAAATTTATTTTCTTTTATTACGTGAGTTGCTCTTTTTATTTTTTTCAGATATGCTCAATCCTTAAAGGCGATTTCAGGCAATATCTCAATCATGACAAGACTTATGAATTCAGGAAAATGTCTAATGGTTTGAATTGTTTTTCTTGTACTTGTAATATACACACCTTAATTAACCTTGCAAAATAAGGGTTTCAACTCCTATGTCTTACCTTGAAAACGAAAAATGTTATACGTATCTTTTCATCCTATGCAATAAAAATTAGGCATGTCTTTAAAAAGTTGCAGCAGTTTTGCAGAAATTTGTTTAAATGTTTCAGCTTGGTTGAATCACCATTTCAGTTTCATGCTTTCAAATTTGCTCGCATTATAAGCCGACGTATCACTATGAAAACGAGGCAAAAGTTCAGCAACTTTTTGTGATCGTCACCGGGCAGTCATCGACAAAACCTGTTTTCATTGCCGTTACTCACTAATTTCTTCTCGATTGTGATGAACCAGTAAGGTGAACAAGAGCACAAAATCAAAACAATTGTGATCAGGTGCTGTTCTTTCACTTGGCTGTTCTGCACGCCTTTCACACGCTTGGAATGGCAACCGTTGCAGAAGTGAGGATCGTTCAAAGCAGCAAACAATTAAAAAAAACGAAAATGATTACTGGTTGACTTTTCTTTCAAACTTGTTGAACTGAAATACTTTTAACGTTTTTAATTATCTAGACATGTTTTTCAGTTTAACAGATTGTTCGAAACGTGTTTTATTTCTATGTGCTCACGACTAGCGACACACTTGCGTTTTTACTACAGCGAGCTCAAGCATTGGCTATCTAACATATTTCGCATTCGCGCGACCCGCACGAGGCAGACCGCCTCTGTTAACTTGGAAATTGTTACTAAGCAATGCTGTTTGTGGGAATATTATGCAATTACAATGGTAACTCAGTTAGAAAAATCAGAGCTGCAATTGGACTATTCAATTGTTACAAGCAATGAGTTGTATATTATCTCTTAAGCTGCATATCTTTTTTGCGCTTTTTGAAAAGTATGTCCACCTGAGGCATAAGTTATTTCGTAAAACATAACATCATGTGACCATTGGTTACAAAATATTACGATCAACAGTTCGTTCGGCATGAAAAAATTCTTATTCACTGGAAGACCTGCTAACCAAAACATCAGTTGCAAAATTGCTGCAATTCACTTTTCCGCTACGCAGATTTGCAATTTCGCATGGTTGTGTAGGCTGCGACAACATTAAATGTATCATACGCGTACATATTTTGACTAAACTTTTCAAAATTCCATGTAATATTCAACGTCTACTTTTCAAATTGACCGGGTTGCACTGTGATGAAAGTTCAGTCCTAATCAACATATTAGACAGAAACAAAAGGTAGGATGGAGATCGTGTTTTAGCGTAAATCCACGGTATCCTTCTAAAACAGTGATTCTCAACATGGTCCAGGTGGATCACCGGTGGTCCACCTGGAATTTGTAGTGGTCCACAAAGAGATCCATAAATCCTTGATAAAACGTTAACTGACCCATGTGCAATACACTTTAACCTAGTTGTTCATGAGGCGTCAACATAGCAAAGTGGTCCATGGCATTTTTGAAAATATGGTCCATTGGCCAGAAAAGGTTCAGAACTACTGTTCTGAAGTAAGTAAAACGAAAAGCAATTCAATCGAGTCTATACGTTCATCTGCAAACTGAATAGTAAACCGAATGTTCGTTTTATCCGTAGCGTATAATTTCGTTTTAATAATTCATCATTTTCACGGTTTACCTAACTCCTAAAAAGTTATCAGGGCTTGAAAGAAAATCTAATAAAAAACAAGTCTTCTTAAAACATGTGAAACACGAATTTTCCAATGCACACTCTGGAAAACCATTTGCTCCTTCAAAATTGTAACCATTACTGCTTCGCAAAATCTTTTCTGTTTTGGTGTGAAAACCTTGTGTAGACAAATATTTTAAGCTTAATATTACGTAAAGAATCGGCTCAATCATCCACATTTTAAAAGAGCAAAGTTTGTTGATACTTTTCAAAAAATATTCTGATATTTCTTACCAAAATCTCGAAACAAGTAACTTTATCAATAAAACTTCTCAACGGCTTGTTTTTAATTAAGCGTTTTTGCTGTTGTTCCACAAGTACGTGTAGGAGAAACGGTAATTTACTTCTTATAAGGGCCTATTTGTGGATTTTCTGCCATTATCGGATTCTTTTATGTCTGCAAACACCTTCTAAATAGGAAATTAACAACATTGATTTGGATAAACTTTGGTAAGATTCTGGATATTTTTCTGCAGCTTATTTCCAATATCGATTGCACTTTTTTGAACGTTTAGGAAATCCATAACACCTAGTACACAAAAGAACAGTATTTTTGCAGGTACTGAAAAGAGAAAACTGGAAATACACGGTGAAATCTTGTTCCATACGTTTGTGCAGTCCCACAGCAAAACAATACAATCCGTTGATGATTGCACCTACGGAACTAACTTGCTTTAAACTTTTAGAGAGTCAAAATCTCTCCAACTACGTTTCATACACCGTCAGTTAAAACAGGAAGTTCTTGCAGCAACAGGAATCATTTAAAACAGGGGTGACGAACCTATTTGCTATCGCGGGCCACTCTGTCAGTTACCGCTGAGTAATCGGGCCGCACAACTTTTTAGTCATACTGTGTGAAACACGTGGTCCTGAATGCTTCGCGGGCCGCACGAAATTCTTTTGCGGGCCGCATGTTCGTCACCCCTGATCTACAACAACATAAAACTGACTTTAACCACTGCAGTTTTCAATTAAACTTCCTCCACCACCAAGAAAACGGGCTCAGTCATGAAGTGTGAATGGAGAATGCAATTGGTCGGAAGTGTGTGAAGAAATCTTGATTGTATTAACTTGTTTCAGAAACAGGAAAATAATTGAGAAGAAACTGGATCATTGAAAAGCTTCCCAGCAAATAAAAGGTTCTTACTTGACCAGGTTGTTTGTCTAGTTTCCTGAACTTTTTTTTTTAAATAACCATTTTTAAAAGATAATCTTTAAAGATTTACAGGTCGCTCATTTACGATTTTCAGCGTCTCATCTCACGTGGTGAACTTTCATTGAAGAAAAATAGTACGTTTCATTTCTTCTGGAAAGAATCAGGAAGTTTTAGGCCAACAACAGGCTTGGAAGCAATAGATTTGAAAGAAAACATGGGCATTGTTTTAATTCAGTAACTCGACGAGTTTCGCGGCACTGTTGGTAGGTGTTCATAAACGAAATAGTTCTTTTCTTAATTTTTCATTTAAGCTTAGGTGGTAGCTGTTCATTTTCTGATACTTCCAAGTCGTTTTTAAACATGCAATTCCATTCAATTCTTCATACATGCTGATAAGCACTTTGCCATTCGCTATTTTCAGTTGTCTCTGAGCAGTTTTGGTGTTGGTACAAAATTCAAACCCAACATAAGCATAATAAACCCAACATAATGTTGTTTATAATAATAAACATAAACCCAACATAATGTGTGTAAAATATTTTTAATTGGTGAATTTCTACTATCGTTAATGCCTTCAGCATAGATGTGACCATAAAATGCATTGTTTTTATTCCAATGTAGTTATCGCAATACTAGTATCCGTTGGAGAGAGAGAGTTTATTGGCACAAACATTAAACAATTTCATGCAAAAATAAAATTAAGGCGCTGGGACACCGAAAAAAACATGCAAAACAGGTTGTCTCGTCGGGCGCCCCTCGAAAGTTTCATAAATTTCTATCGTGGTTTAAAGTTGATGGCCGAATTAGTGCGAATTTAATAAGGTTATAGTTTTGAAGAGGTTGCAGTCTGCTAGATGATCAACACAGTTGCGCGGGAATGCTGGGTCGCAACCGGTATGTATCGTTGTTTGCTCAGTTCCACAAGGAGCAGAGCGTGGCAGAGAAAGTGTAAACCCAGCTAAAATGAAACTCTTCCCGGGTTTCCAATAACCCTTTCGCATCCAGGCAGACGACTGTTGCTCTGTAGCAGTTCATATTTTTGTGCCAAGAGGAAGTCCATTCTCCCACTTCTGCAAAAGCCAGCCGCTTGAGGAGCCATGCGCACTGTGGTGTATAAAGCTTCACAAGTTGTGCAGAAGCATTTCATGATGGTGAAGAAACTCTAAGGCGCCGGCCTGCTGCATGTGATGTAGAACAACCTTCTTGGCGCATTTTCCCTGCAAAAGAAAGAGACCGCGACAGCAAAAAAGAGAAAACGACAACAAATACAACGAAAAACGAAACAGCAATAAACAGTGAATTCATACACGCAAAAACACACTACAATCTAATACTAATGTTGCATTCACAGTATATACCTGTTTAGCTAATATCAATGGTACATTACAAACAGGCAGAGATCGGTAAATCCCAGGTGTACAGCCCTAACCTTAGCGTAGTTTCATAATATCGCATAGGATAATCAATCACTATATTCATTAACCAGTTTGTCTTTTAACTGCCTTTTGAAGGCAGGTGGTGAAATATCATATAAAGAAGGATCAATGGAGT
>Ga0210059_1001055_pt1 | contig 39929 bp, 19 predicted proteins | sample Ectturendosymbi2_FD_188042 | JGI IMG/M metagenome (GOLD analysis project Ga0210059, IMG submission 188042) | Ecteinascidia turbinata endosymbiont from Florida, USA - Sample 2 (SPAdes) (version 2) | ecosystem: Host-associated > Tunicates > Ascidians > Unclassified | place: Key West, Florida... | reverse complement strand
CGAAAGATTCCAACTTTTTAAGATAAGATGGTCCAATTAATCTAGAGGCTAAGCTGCAAATTGAGAGTTATTTATTTTGTTATTTGGGATGGACTGCAACAGTCCAAACTGACCATGTTATGAATAGATCCACCCTTTCAATGACCTAATATTTGGATAAACTCTTAACGGTTGAGCTTTAATAGTGTAAATGTTTAATAAGGTAAATGTTGCAATTGAGCTATTTGGCAAAATGTTGAAATATTGTGATCTTTATTACTTATTTTAGATGAATGACTTGAATCATGCGAATGAATTAACAAAAGTTTGTTTTTTACGGAAATGTCATATGAATCTCCTAAACGTTTGCACTCAATCAAGAATTTAGTAAAAAGTGACAAATTTCGAAAAATAGAGATGAAAGTGCTCAGGTGAAGAATCTTATATGCCATCATAAAATTCATTCAAGAGAAAACACTGACTTTGCCTTGTCAGCAGTTTCAGACTTGCAGACATTTGTCGTTTGAAGCATAAGTGGTTCCGAAGTTTCAGTACATTTTGTCAAGAATTATTTTGCCAACTTATAAATACTTACATTTTGTGCATATGCGGGGATTGCCAATTCCATGCTTGGCAGGCAATACCATTTATGGTGACGTTTTGCGTACCTCTGTAGTTCATACCGTTGTCACTCCTTGATACCAAACAATCTAAGTTTCAGATATAATAAAATGTAAATAAATATGTCTTTTGTTTTCATTGACATTGTTTTACCAAAAACGGTGAGTGTAAATCTTCAACAGACTTCTTGTAACAGAAGAGTTTAGCACTCAACTTCTCACAAAACGTCATAATTCTAAATGCCTTTCTGTGTTGGCACAGGAGTGAAGGACTATCTTGCTAATCTTTCAAAATATTTTTCAATAACTTAGCAAAACCGTTTAGATCATGCGTGCCAAAGTGTTGATTTTAACAGACAATCAAGTCTATTAACGCAAAGATCAGGATTTTCATCTGGTTTACAACCCATCAAAAAAAATCATGCTCAACAATTTTGTTTAACATCATGATTACTAGCTCAGTGGGAAAATAAGTGTTTTAAAGCACATTTCAGTGTTATTGTGACACCTCAAATTTTCATAAGCTTTTCATGAGCATGTGGTATGAAAGAGAAAAACAACTTAATACATTGTATAGATAAAGAAAAGGGACACGAACAGAGATACTGAAACTACTCATTTTAATGAAAGTCTTGTAAATGCAAAAAAAACAATCAAATAAAATTTGGAAGACATTTTCGATTTAGGACTTTTCACGTCAATTCCCTTGTAAACATTTTCACGAATATCTTCAAACTAGATGGGGCACTTTATGCTGTGCAATAGTTTGAATACTTTTATAAGCATTGGTTACAAAAATTAATAGCAATACAATCAAATAACTTTGTGCGTCATTAATCATTTACAAACGTTTCAGCAAAAGCTAAAAAAGGAAAGTTTGTTTCAGCCCAAGGTCGTTTACAAAAAATTCATCTCAATTGTTTAAGGAGCAAATGATGGAATAAGTAAAAGATGCTACAAAAACTCTTTAACAGGATAAATGACATTAAACGCTCGTTGCGCCAACTGATCTTCAATACTGAAAGATCTGTTACAGCGTTGGAATTTAATTACAAAGAAACGTATGTCCGAAATTATCTTATTTGCGCAAAAGTGTGTTTTTACCTCAGATATTCCTTGCTAATATTTTTTTCGACTCATTCTGGTGTGGTAGCTGGAAGCTACATGTAATCATTTCCTTGTTTGTTTTTCTATGTCACTTTACATTCTTCGCCATTCTTACTTAATTAAACTACTTGTTTTTTTCACATGACCAGTTTGCTCATAGTAAATTAAAACTTGCTAAATTCGGTTGGTGCTGTTGCAACCTCTCCGGTGGTGTTGCGTTGATTGTGTGATTCATCACGAACGGGATGTGCGTGAAGGAACAACACCATACATATAAGTGGTGCGAACAAGCAATAATAGAGTGATCATGGCATGTAAACTCTATTGTTGCTTGCTGCCACAGTGCGAAGCTTTGCGCATATGCCGCTCGGGATTTCCGATCGCAACAGTGCACTGTTAAAATAGTTTCAATTTATTTTTACACCAGAATATGAAGTTGATCGTTCAACTTACCTACAACAGTGCAAGAATAATCAAAAAACACATATTTCGGCACCCATTTGCAAGGATCTCCAAACACAGAATTTGACGCTGTAATCGAACAGCTTTGTTTTCCTTCGCATGCTGTCCGGATTATATTAAAAGATTCAATTGCTTTGCAATTTTTCCTGGGATGCCTACTACATCTGTAACAAGTAAACGTAGTTTATTTCAAATAAAACTTATAATATCAGTAATATCCTTAGTTGCTTATGATCTACCAGCCGGGAAGAATTGCACCAGATGTAAATTTTGAGCTTGTATAATAATCAAGATCTTATTTGGTTACCTCACATCACCTAATCTTACATTCTTTACATAGAGCGACAACACATATTTTTCTTTTGTATTGTAAAACCATTACGAAATAAGAGCAATCAGTGTTGTCAATGTTGACTTTTCCACCTGAACCACGTGATGTGATGCGTACTGTTGACTGCTTGCAGTCCTCGATTCATGTCATTGAATGCGTGTATAATTTGCTATTTATTATGGAAGACACTCGCGTTTTAAAAGCGCCGTCGTTGCGAAAAATTGTGTTTGTGACGGTGCAACAAACGATCTTTACCGAAAGCTTTCTCTATTATTCCATTTAAATTGCTACTAGTTAATTCATATTTACTGCGTTACCTCCCCGTTAATAACCAGAAAAACTTCTCCGCTAGAATGAGTGCACTAAGTCATACTATGAGCCTGAATGTTGAATAGTAAAGGTACAAGCCACTAGATAGAGGGTGTTAAGCTTTCATCGAGAGCTCATTACGAAGCCAGCATCGTAGAAAATGGGCAGCATGTGTATTCAAACAAAGAAAACGCATTAGTTTTATTTATAAAGTACAATTCTAGCCTCCATTGATTCTGATATAAAAATGAATTTGCACCTGTTATTGCGAGTTTTTCCATAGAATGCTGCATGCACCGATATGACTTCCCCAGCAGAGCACGAAAAATCCTGCGTCTTTCGTTCACAAATAAACATCTTAGTTGCTTGAGAAACTGAAAGAAAATGATGACATCAAAATATTATCAAAAGTAAAGTCGGAAAACGCTGAACGTTTATAGCAGTTGCTAGCACCGAAGCAAAATCAGAGTAAAATAAAAATTGGCTTTAGTATTTTTTGTAATGCTCGTCCAGGTACTTAGATTTTTTGCGATTTGCGGTGGGGAAGAAATGAAAGTACCTGGAGTTTGTGGGAGGAATACGAAATAAACGTTCAAGATCAATGATGTAACGATTATGTATGACGATGTCCGAATTTAGGCTAGTACACAATGTTGTCGCTTTTGTTGAGCATTTGTTCAACTTCAGTATTAATTGTGTGTTGCAGCCAACACCTACCTATGATGCGTGTGTCTAAGTATATTTGCACCCTTTGTGATTTTTGACTATTCCTTTTTTGTATGAACCATGTTTCTGAACCAAACACAAAAATGAAACAAAAACGTACTTGTGAACTTCCATCAGGCATCCAACAACCAACTTAAGCGTAAAATGTTCAGTGTTCAAAACCATTCACCCTTGAACAATTGCACCACTTTTGCTGCGCGGGCAATTGTTATCGCGTCGCAATGCCAGTTACTGGGTGCATCGCCATGACAGGGCATATCTTACACAATTTGTTTATACATGAGTCGGAAACCACCCCATTGAGTTTTACATTTTTTCTGATGGTGATGACTTCGTGTTTATGAAAGCAATGCCCACAAGCAACTTGAGAAATATATGCAAGGGTCAGTCCTGCGCTAAGTATTAGGTGTTGCAATTGTTTCTAAATTTTCTTTGTTCTCTCAAACGACTCGTTAAATTCGAGAGAGGTTTTAATATATAATTCAGCTCATGTGATTCCTCTTTCAGAAACTGTTCTACAGGAGCACCTTCAGCAGCTAATTACAGTGAAAATCACACGACGTGTTTATTCCCAGAAAAATATTTTCAAACCGCGTAGAAAACATTGGAATGGTGAATGGTCCAAATTTGACTGGTAGTCGTCATGTCATCTAATTGTCATGTCACTATGTCATAACACGTCTGTCGTGCCACTGAGTTCAAACGTGGAGACCTTGGTTTCCAACTCACTGTCGACAAACTTTTTATCAAGTTTTCTGTTATAACTTTATATATGTTTGTTGGAAAATATTTTTCTTGAGCAAGTTTGATTACAGTTCCATACAGAAAAGAGAAATAATAGATAAAAAGAGACGCTACATATTGACAGTTTTGGGTATTCAAGGTATTGTTCAGTTGATGTGAGCTGAGCGTAGTTGACGTACAAAAAATTGTAAATGGGTTTAGATCATGCCATTAAGTTTTCATTTATTATTCTTATCCACATTTTGAAACTACTTCTTAAATAGGTGATTGTTTAATTGCAGTGTCACAATTTTGTTACTATTTTGAAATACAATGAATTAAATCAATCAATAAAAATAACACAAAGCAACGTTCGTATGACGCAGAAGGTAAATATTTTAGAACTGAAAAAGGTAATGTTGACCAAACACGTATAAACAAATACTTTTAATTTCGAATAATCAAATAAAAAGCAACCTTCAGTGGCAAACAAATTACCTTTGATATATGAAGACAAACAAAGTAATGCAAGTATTAAGCAGAGAGTGGTTTTCGGTTCCATTGAAGCCATTGTGGCAGGAATGTCAGACAACAGTCATGCAAAATATGATTACATAGTTTTTCTGGAGATAAATTATCAAGTGTCATTGTTATGCTGTATGCTTAGCCGGAACTGTATTTGTCGATCTCACAGCAGCCTCTCACAGCACTGCATGTCATCGCGGCCTCAATTGCAAGCTACTGCGCTTGCTGCAGGCGCACGGTACGTATGATCATGGGGTTTGTTGGAAATCGCAAATTCGCTCTTACCACCGGTAACAAAAAACAGATCAGGTTACGACGTCTCAGGAATGTTTTCACACAGGGATCCGTCGTGGCACCCCTTCTTTTCACACCTCTGACTTTCCAACCGCCGACCCCAGAATGTATGCATACGCCGACAATCTAGCAGTCATGCATGCTGATGGAGATTGATATGTATGTATGTATTGAAAGGCGTGCTAAGCAAGGACATGGCGACTACAGGTGAATACCTAAAAACGATATCGGCAGTTTTCCATCTCAACAACAAGAACGCCAAACGTAAGCTAAAGTCAGCTTTAACGACGAAACGCTGCCCTTTTGCTCCGAACCAAATACCTCTCAGTAACCCTGTACAGACGCTCACGTATCGCTGACACCTCGAGTCACTTCGCAAAAAGTCATGTGTCGCACTCTTGAGACGACTTGCTGGGTAGGGCTAAGGTGCTGGGGGCAACATCGCTGCGAACAGCCACATTAGCCCTGCCTGGACCATTCAATAGCAGAGTACTGCGCTCCTGCCTGTTGCTGCAGTGCTCACGGCCCCCTTACTGGTTCTGTCATTAACGACGCCTTGAGAACTGTGACTGAATGCCTACGTCCTAAACCAGCGGAACATTTCCCTATCCAACTTGCCGAGGCGTCGCAAAGAACCCAGACTGTTTTTAGCACGCTGCGCCATGGAGCCTGGACATCTGCTCCACTCAGCGCTCCCCTAAACATCCACCGGAAAGGTTGGCACAGCATCTCACATGGAAACATCCTATTGTTCCCGCCGCACAATTCATGATTTATCTGACGACAACAGCAGAAACGTGGCGCTCTTGTTGGATCACCAATGGAATGTGGAGTGGTTGAAGAACACCATGAAACTTCGTATTTTCATCACCAGCAATGGCACCCACCCTCAAGATATGGCCCTGCCAAGGACAGCGTGGGTTCGGCTTAACCGCCGCCGACACCGCTCCCGCTTACGCAAATGGGGTATGGCCGTTTCTACGGCTTGCGGTTGTGGCAATTGGGAGTCTGCAGAATATTTTCCAGGGGGGAAACGTCGACATTGTGCTTAAGGAAGTATGTTAGGCTTTAAACTATGCAGCCCTTGTCCATCCCCAGCCAAAAGCACGAAGCAAGGACTGAAGAAGGCACGTATCGTTCCGTGCCAATGGTTTCGACAAGTTAGGAAAACGAAAAAAGCCTTGGCGCGCAAAGGCGGCTTTCCATTTCTTTTTCTTGAGACGCATTCCACGATAAGCAACTTATATCCCGGTCTGATGTCAATGGCAAACGTTGAGATCGCTTAACTGTTGCCGACAAGACAACGTTGGTGTGCACCGCACTCAGCACTGCAAGAGCACCAAGTGCATTTGCCGAAAGCGCGGCGTACTTCTGCTCATCAACCACTTTCGCCTTTTCTACAAGGACGGCTAAGAGGCAAAATAGATTCTGTTGCTTGGCACACGTGAACGTTGCCATGATTCTTTTGAGAGAGATTTGCTGTTTCAAATGACATACCTAATGCATTGTGGTCCATGGTTTGCCGCCGATTGTCACGGGTTTGTGTAAACTTCGCCATTTTGGTTGGAGGATCCTTACGTGAAAAAAAAGCGTGTACCCCAAGAGTTTTTTTGGGGGGAGAGAGTTTTGCTTATTTTTGAAAAAGTTACATTTTTTCGACCTTCAAGTTATTTTGTTTGTTCAGATGGCCTTGATAATCCAAATAATTTTGTATAAAATATTTGTGATTGATACTTTTCCGCTGATTAGCTGGGATTGTTCTAAAGAAATGTCGCCATATTGGTTAGACAATCGTGATGTGCAATAAAAATCGGACAAATTTCCGAAAACAAACAAATTTTCATGTCCGAACGTTATCTACTTCTATTCCATGCATATCTGCGATTTTCGAAAGAAAGTATCCCATGGCTCTTGTACAGACTGCCAACAAACGTTACTGGCGGCATTTCGTTTTTTTCGTGTGTTTTACTTGTCACATCTACGCCTGTCCCACGCTTTTTTATGCGTGGACCTGTGTTTGTTTTGTTAAAAATAATGTATTTTCGACATTCAACAAGCTACTTTTTCAAGGTCAGATAGTTTGAGAATAATTTCTGAATTGTTAAAAAGGTCGTTTCTGTTCGGAAACGTCCAAGTAACTCGCGGTGATGGTGACAACCCGATATAGACAATAAGGCTGGGGCTATTAGCCATCTTTGTTGAAAAAAGTTACCTGAGCAGGGTTGCAACCCACGAGAGAAATGAGGCACTCCCTTCGTTTCAAGGCCTTACACCCAATATCTCTCTTACCTTTTTGTAGGCTGGCAGTTGCTGCCCGTTTATTGTTAATCTTTGACTTGTAGTCTTCAAACTATCGCTTGACTCTCTCTAGAGAGTTGCTTGTTAACTTGGGGTCGTGAATGGTTCGCAAGGGGGCGCGCCTATGACAGATAGTGGATGCAACCTTACCATTCGTATTACTAATTGGCATTTCAGAACACGTGATCATTTTACTGTATGTACTTGCTTGCGTCAATCCATTGTGCAAAGGGAATTTCGCATGTGTGTGTTCGCGAATAGATGCTGTACCATGATTCTGTTTCACCAGCAGGGTTGCCAGGTCGTGCCAAATTTGGAAAATATTGCCTAAAATCACTGTTTTATTAAAAATTTTCCGACTTTTTTAATATTTTTATGCCAAACTTTAGCCATTTTGAAATATAATTTTTTGGTATGGACAAAACAATTCATTTTTGGATGATTTAACAAATGAAAAAGTTTAGATAAAAAATGCAGCTCAATCTTAGTCGTTGCGACATATCATTCTGATCGCCCTCCTAATTTCAGTGAAGCATAGTTACTGGTACTGCGCTGTACAGTGGAACTTCTGTTCAGTCATCAAAAATCAAAAATTGAAAAGTGTGGAAAAAATATGATTGCAAAAGAACATTAAGAATCGAAAAATCAATGTTCTCAATAATACTGTCATTGTCAAATGTTTTGCCAAATATTTGCCATAAACCGGAAAGTCTCGTGCAATATTCTTTGTCAAGCATCTGGCAACCCTGTCCACTAGTCAAAGTTCCATGCTGCTAACGTGCAGATCACATTTTGCTGTTCTGCTGCCACACCATCGTCGAAGCATTTTCTGCTGTTAATCAGAAGCCTCTTGTAGATAAAGATTTGTGCACCAGGAAATTCGTGAAAACGAACAGAAAAAAGGGTGAGAACCAACGCCTTGATTCAGCTTGCCAGCCTAAAATGTCAGGTAGTTTAGTCGGGAGTCAGAACAGTACTCACACAACGACAAGGCTACCTTGTGCGTAGCGTTTGGGGAAACCAACAGTTCTGCATGCAGTGATGACATTCCTCACGAGCAACCTCTGGCATCTAGCACTGGTTACCCAATCCTTCATGCACGTTAGCGAGTTTGTTAGGGGAACATACAATCAAGCAGTTGCCCCGGGCATCACCATATCTTTGTAAGCGCCTGTTTGCAGCACAAAGGAAATCACAAAATGCCCATTGGCGTCCAAGGATCTTTTGCAGGGGATAATAGTGGAGTTTGCAGGGGCAGCCAAAATATTTTTCAAATGGGGGGAGGCTAAAGTGGTGAAATTTTATTTTACCCACTCGAAACTAAGAAAACAATCTTGTTTTTATAAAAATCAGGAAAAGCTACAACTCAGGAGTTCTACCAAGAAGGTTTTGCAACAGCAATAACAATGAAGCCAGAACCTAAATCCTGGCGCTACCTGATACAGATTTCAAATCAAACCGATTCGCGCGTTTCACTGTGTAAGTCATCTCACGTCTAAGAACTCAGAAGTTCTAGATATCTGTACAAAAAGTTTAATAGGAAAATGTCAATTTTCAAAATCTAGAAGGGACAAGGCGTCTCCCCATTCCGACGCCCATGAAAATACCTTATGTTACGGAAGCAGTCACAAAAATTTCACTTTGTTGGCGCAGCAATGCTTCTTCAATCTTGCTTCTTTTCACACATTATGAACTACGTGGCTTGACGCTATCAGCAGTTACTGTCTCGCTGCTTAACCTGCCATAGATGTCTGACTTCAACAGTCACATGCAGCAAAACGCATACTACCGTAACTTGAAATAAACATTTGAGGATTCTTTGTAATATTTTTGTTACGCAATAAAGACCAACGGTAGAACAATTCGCAAGCTTCGCAACCGGCCTCAAGCAAACAAAAGAGAGGACATGAGTGAACTGCAAGCTCGTCACTGCATGGCAGCAGAACAGTGAACCTGTTTCTTCTGCCGTGTGAGTGTAATGCCGGCAAACAAACTGCCATTGCAAGAATTAAGATAGTTAATCATAACTAAGCTGCTGGCTTCAGGTTTTCTAGAATTTTTTTTGCTAGACCTAATTTCGATGGGGGAATGTCCGTTTCGCTGCAGAAGAACAAACCGTTTAACATGTCGTTCTTCAATGCCCAATCCATCGACTTCCCTATGGCGCCTATGGCCTGGCGGTTCTGGTTGATGAGTCAATGGACTGACTGCTCAACACCTGCCCCGAGATCCAGTGCGGCCAAGCAGTAGATTTCAGCTACTGGCTCAAACGATGAAGAATTAAATACTAAAACCAAAGTTCTAATATCTAACAAAGTACTTTTAAACCATTCAGATTTGCACTCAACTCAAAGTTTAAGACTTGTGTTTTCCACAAAAATTGGAAGTCTAATTTTGCTTAAAATCTTTTGCTAAAACTTACAACGGTTAAGAAATGTAGGTTACTTCAACTTTACAAAATCCATCGTTTTTCGCGGACTTTAGGTGTTTCCCGAGTATTGACGCTCACGATGTTTCTCGCCTGCGTTTAATGCCGCTGCAATGAATTTACATATGTAGAAAACAATATGTCACATGTTATGTGCTTCGGAGAAAAGAATGTATAATAGGTCTACTTTGCAGTCTGCCATGCTGCATTGAGGAGTCGATAGATACTGCATACTTTTCGCAAATATTACGCGTATTATGAAAAATTTACCTCAGTTTTTGTCCAGCAAATAAAAATACCTTTGGTGTTTTGTATTACTGAAGAGCGTTAATATCTCTGCTTATCGAAAGGAATGAAACAAAATCTATAATATGCACTGCTTTAGCGAGTTGCGTAAGTAAAGGTGGCAATAAGTCGCAGTAATTTCTTTTTGGGGTCAAATTCTTCAAAATAATTGCCACGTCTGAAGTTTGACCTGTATTTATTTAATTCCAATGGGAGTAAACATTTTTTTCTCAAATACAAAACCATGAACCTCTATTTCGTACGTTTTTGATAGTAACCGTGGGTCACCTTCGTATCGATTGGAGAATAGAACATTCTACAGTACTAACAGTGGCGTATCCAGGTTATGGCAGGCATGGCACGAGCCATCGGCGCAACTTTGAGGTGGGCGCAAAAATTGCTTGGCAAAAATTAAAATTTATATTTTTACAGTTTCTTGAACCTTTGTTTTGCGCCCCATACAACCATAAACTGCAAAGCTGAGTCAATACAGTGCGCCCGTATCTGATTTAAGTCGGGAGTGTTACGTCAGCGCCACAGAGCATCATGGCAAGTCTGCGGCATTGTGACAAAACACGACGGTCAGACATTGTGATGGAACAAGAAAGCTCGCATGCCATATCTACAAGACATCGTCCTCAGGGTTGCCAATTCAGCGGATTTTCCGCTAGATCTGGCGGATTTTAATCCTGTCAATCTCCAAAACAATTGGTCTACCGCCTAATTCCGATACATTCTAGCGAATAGTTGGTTTAGCAGCCCAAACAATTGTTCTTACTCTAGCGGAATTTTACAATTTTTCTAGCTTGAAAAGTCTGTTTAGACTTGGTAACCCTGAAAGATCAAGTCACTCCGTACTGCTGTATGTCAAGCAAGCAGATATTAGTCAGCATCTAGTTGAGACGACTTTAAGTCGGCGACTGTGAGAATCTGACTGTGATGCAAATAACTGGTGTTGACGTCATGTACAGATTTACAAATTACTTAAACTGCTGCGGACTGTGGCCCACTTCGGTTTTATGAAACTTCTTCGATGGCCACTAGTATCCGATAATAGGCTGAACACAATGCCCCAGTCAGAGACTAAGGTACAGAACATTAGTTAGTCATCGAAAAATCAGCAGTTAGTATTGTTACCGTACCAGTTGAGCAAAAAATGTTAACTCAAAGTGATTTGTTACTCTTGTTTACAGCTATTTTTTTCTGTCCAAATTTGGCTTTCTGTTCGTTGTCCAAGGCCTTTGTACGGTTCTGATTGTGAAAAACTAAAATCTATGTGTGACAATTTAGGGGCTGCGTAAAGTTTGTTGCAACCACTCCGCTGGCGTTGCGCTGGAATGCGCGGTTCACGACGAACTTAGTGTGAGCGAAGAAAAGGACTATATATGCGTGGCGCGAACAAGCAATAATAGAGTGGTTGCGGCGTATGATCTTTATTGTTGCTTGCTGCCACAGTGCGAAGCTTTGGGCACTTGCCGCTCGGGCTTTCCGATGGCAACAAGTTCGGATGTAGATGGCAAGCAATTATGCGAGAATATTCTTGATTTCAAAATGCTAGTATCAAGTCGTACAATTTAAAATTATCGCATCCTGAAGTCCTGACATTCTTCGAATTGTTTTGTAAATAATGCTGACGATAGCAGTATCTATTGCACGTTGCGAGCGATCTTTCAGTAAACTGTAACTGGTGCTTTCATGCCTCCGATCCTCAACGACTAAGAATAAGTCTGGGCAGATTGTGTGATCTAGCTTTGATGAGTATAGAAAGGGGCATTGATTTTGTGTAATTTAACTGGAAAAGGCTGGATACATTGATGCTTCTATGGAATTGTGTTTTTCGATCGCAATTGGTAGATGATTTGTATAAAAGATTTTTGTATTGTACAATACAAATTAAATGTGTTTCTTTTCAAAAGAAATTGTCGTTTGCAGTTCCAATAGGTTGTTTGATTTTTTTAAAGATCTACAATTTTGTCAGACAACACTATGTAGGCCTATAAACTACGACTACGTTATTATTTGAATGTTTTGATATTTTTCATAATAAAAGTAAAAGTATAGAAGTATGGTATGGCCCTTATGCATAAATTATATTTCGTTTGCTGAAAAGTTTGAAGCAAAAATAAATACAAATATTTTCCATATAAAAATATTTATTTTGTTCATGGTTTAACTTTCGTAAAAATTGTGCCTATATTTACGATTTAACTTATTAGAAAGGGCGCACATGTATACTTTGCCACGGGCGCCATTTTGCATAGATAGGCCACTGAGTAGTAATCAACCCTTGCGTCAAAATACTGTGAGACTGTTAGAGTATGCAGAGAAAACGTCGAACACCATGTGAAGCCATTTCCGCAAAATTCTCAAAAATTAACAATTTTGTTTAAATTTCTATGGAATATTTCAGTGGTATAGTTGCAAAAGATTATATTGTCGTATTTCCGAAGCCATTAACAAAGTTGCGATTGCATGTCCACACCAAGAAAGTTTTGCAACAGCAGTAGTATTGACGACAGAACTTAAATCCTGGCGCTACCTGATACAGATTTCAAATGAAACCGATTCGCGGGTTTTCTGTTTAAGTCATCTCGCGTCTAAACGCTCAAGTTACTTCACTCAATTTTGTTTCATTCTCTCGACCTATACAGCAGAGCCTTTTCAGGTTTGTATGAGAGCTGCGTATGTTCTGTTAGTTACCTGGCTGCAACTTTCAGCCAAGGATCCTGTCGTGCTTTTCTCTAGCCGTTTTCAGTTATACAGGAAATTGATCTGACGTTCGTTTTGACAGGCTCGTTCATCGAAGCACCGTCAAATTGAAAAATATTATTTTTTTGTTTTCGAAAAACTTTGCATGAGATACCACCCTACCTGCAGAGGTTGAAAACCAGCAAAGCAATTTCCGATTAATCATATGAAAACACGCTCGAACAGCGACAAAAATGGTCCAAACAAGCATTGACTTTTCAAAAAGAGAAACTATCCCGCACCACCTCAAAGGCATTGGTACATAAACGAGATTACTTGCAAACTCAGTATGAAAAACACCTCAATGGCAACAAAAATATGTTTGACAGTAATAAGGATTCACCGCGCAATTTTTTTTAAATTAATCGTTTGAAAATTTTATCTTCAAAAATCAATTTATATCTTTCAAAAATTTTGACTTTATCTTTGAAAATCATGTTTCGTTAAACAGACGAAAACTGTATGATACATGCTTTGATGCTTTGTGGAAGCACTTGACAGAGTGGGTCCAGCTTGACCGTCACCGCACCGGTGTAGGACGTTTCCGCTCCCGCTTACATAAATGGACTACGGCCGCTTCTGCCGCTTGTGAGTGTGACGCAGAACAGACCGTTGACCATGTTATCCTCCACTGTCCACACCATCGACCTCCCCGAAACGTGCATGAGCTGACGGTTCTGGATGACGAAACTATCGAATGTCTGCCCAAAACCTGCCCCGAGAGCTAGTGCGACCAGGCAGTGGATTTGAAGAACTGCTAAAATTTATATAAGATGGGTACTAGCAACAGAATTGGTTAAAAATACTGAAATCGTCATGAGTTTCTAGGGACCTACCTAGTGAACTAATAATCAGGGCCGGTTTTAAGCCGATTTGACCGATTTCTTCTAATCGGGCACCGCGCCAAAGGGGGTCCCGCACTCACTCTACTAGACAACGCAAACGTACACTTTCTATTGAAGTTGCTTGTGTAATGTGCCGCCGGGGCGCAGAGTTTTTTAAGTTGTTTTGAGAGACCAAAACGAATATGAAATTTTTCCAACGGTCTCTCAAAGTACAGTAAAACTAGCTTTACTACCACAATGAAAGTGCTCAAAACCTTGATTTACAAACATCTCGGCATTCAGATGAAACAGCGGCGGTCTCTGAAAAAGCCTTTGCAGTGAGCAAGGTCAAAAGGTAAGAAAATCCTGGAAGTGCCCACAGTATTTTGTGAGCGTGGGATCCATTGCCAGAGAAAATCCATGTGAACTGCGCGCTTTTTAACTCTCTCATCAAAATTCCATAGAAAGAATGGTCGTTGTTTTTTAGTGGTGTGTCGCCAAGCTTTTTTTTGCACTAGCACCTCGCTAGGGCAGAGAGGGCTTAAGTTTTGAAGCTGTTTTCTGTTTCATTTATAAAGGGTTTCGTATTTGGCAGGTCAGGTTTCAATAGTTGCTGCAAAATACGGTTTGATAGTTGTTGAATGTTGATATTTCAATATTTACTACTACTTGTCTTCTGAAGCGGTAAAGTGTACTTCGTAATTGCAAATATGTGCTGCTTAGTCAGACTTTTTCAGCGTTGTTCATTTCCCCCGCGTAAAAATTTGCAAAGGCAACCTGAGATTGGCGAAAACGTTTGAAATAAACCTAGTTTTAATTATGAATGACTATTTCAGATGTGCAAAAAAGAACGGTTCCTTAACAGACGTGTCTTGTCCCAACGAAACTCTGTCACTCTGTTTTATAAAACGACTTGTCCGGGTTAACCGCTGACAAACTGTTTCATAAATGGCTTGCCCACCAAATCCCTGTCACACTGAACCATAAGTTCTAGATGATAAATTTGGACATATTTTGATGTATTTGTCACAATAAAACTCTGTCATTATGTACAGTAAATTAATCTTGTCAGAATGAAGTTCTGTCACAATAAACGAAAACATTAGGATGTCAAAAATACTTACTGTTAAACAAGTTATCATTGGGGTTAAACGTTTACAAGTCAATAGACTTTGCTTACCTGACAAACCAGGAAATACCTAAGGTATTAAGATACTGACTCATAGCTTCCTGACTGAGGCAAACTCCTGAAACAGGAAATGCCAACCATGGTCAGGCAATTTAATATGACCCCTACTTCCAATAGAGATAATCTATCTAAATAGATAATTTCTATAACTGTTTAAAACTGTGTTGCTGATTGCAGATACATCCTAAAAAATATACTTTGTGTCTGTGGGATTGATTCGAGAGAGCTTGTGTGAACTATAAAAGACTCTAATTAGTAAGTGCTTTTATTTAACAATGCGACATTGAACAATAAAATATAATTTAATGGAACAATTTCTATGTGTGTTGAGTTCTTATAAACTAAATAAGGAAGTTGACAGAAGCCATAGGGAGATCAAACAGGAATTGACCTGTGAATATCGTCCTTGGTGTAGCTGCTAAGGTGAACCCATGAGTTAGCTATAGTTACACCTAAATACAATCTTTTGAGTTCTACCAAAGACCAAAAGATGTTTGTACAGTTGTTATTCATCAATTATCTCAAAGCACGTTTATATGAAGTGAAAACCAACAAAGAGGTAAATTAGAGCAAGCTAATACTGCGGTAAATACTGATTCATTTGCATGGTCGCGCGGGAAGAAGTCCAAGATAACTCAAAATTGCTCACGGTTTTCTGCAAGTTCAGATAGTTCTGTTGGCTCAACACCAACATGGACCTAGCATTGTCGGAGATGTAATCACGCCACCAGGTTCTTGTTCGATCATCGGGCCGTTTGCCCGGGCATAGCGAGGAATTGCCTCACCAAACCTTATACCTGGAGCGGTGGCGGATCCAGAGGGGCAGTTTGGGGCAACTGCCCCCCTCGTCTATGGCGCTCCATTGAATGGTGCCCCTTAAACGTCAGGATGTACGTGCCGGACTTTACCCAACCTATTATCGAAGAGTATCAACAATGCTATTGTTTCGTAATAGTACCCAGGGCCTTAGAGAGGAAAAAATGTGCTGGTACGAGACCTGGTTTGGGCCCTCTTATACATTATTACTGATTGAGAGCTTCATGAGTTTTTTGGTACTATGACTAAAAATTATATGCTTTTTTCATTATTTTACATAATAACCATTCACCACTGTAATTAGTTAGTTTGAAAATGTCTCAGGCTAATCTCAAAAAATGCACATAACACAGTTGCTCTCTGATTTGCACAAATAGACATCAAACTTAACATCAATGGTAGGCTACAGCAATTCTCATCTGCAAGCAATTTTAATAATTCTATCACCCTAATGCAGTAATAGAAGGGCACGATTTTATAAAAATTACATCTTAATCACAATTCACACATATTGCATGTCCAACCGGGCAACTAGAGATTTTTTTTCCCAAATAAACGCCGTGTATGATAATGTTAGCTTCACCATGGAATTAGAAACCAATGGCTCCATGCCCTTCCTTGATGTTTGTTGAATTTTACGAATCTGGTGTTGTATTCGTAAATCGAACATATCGAAAGCCCATGCATACAAGCAGGGCCAGATTTAAGTGATGCGAGGCCCTATGCCAGGCCTGCACAGCATACGGCCCGCGAGAGCTTTCTCAATTGTAGAAAATGTTGCAAAAGCTCGACCTTGAATAAGCAACTGTTGTTCCATAATTTCTTCCATACTACAACGAAATCTCTACATCGAAATGAAATAGAAGTTTGCGGCCGGCGGCAAATTTATGTTGATAATTTGGCCCTTCGAGCTTTCTGAGTTGTGCAGGCCTGCCCTAGCTTAATTTACTGGCGAGGCCCCCTCACTACACAAGTGCGTGGCGGCATAAAGACGATAAAGCACAACGTGAGGACCACGTTGCAACTCGCTTGCCACAGCTGTAAAAATCTGTCACACACGAGCAGAACATGTCAAGTAAAACGTATCCAAATGGTTGCAACTGGTAGGTTCACGATTCGCGTGTTTGTTACTTTGTCAGACCGCTGAGAATCGAACGCTACGAAACACGCGCGAAAGGTTGTGAGGTTTAAACCAGAACCGCCCCCATGGGCGTCGGAAGGATTTTTTCCAAGGGAGGGCAATAGTGGATTTTTCCAGGGGTAGCAAAAATATTTTCCAGGTGGAGCCAAAGTGGCGAAATTTCATTTTACCTACTCGCAACTAAGAAAACGACCTTTTTTGCTGAAAATTTAATACGAAAATATCAATTATTGGTTTCCATGTGGGGGCAAGGTCCCCCGCTGCCCCCCTTCCGACGCCCATGACCGTCGCCAGAGAGTCTTCAATAGGGGGGCTTTACATTTGCGCAGGACTTGACCTTCTGAAAATTTGATAAAATCTCCACTGATTTATAGTGTTTAATATTTCAATTCGGAGGGGCTGAATCCACTAATGACCTCCACCGCTTGGCGACGGGACTGGTTCAAAACTTCCCTTATGCTGTCATTATTGAAATACGGTACGCATTAAGAAATAAAAAGCCACAATCATCGAATAAAGAGGCTGAACGTAGCACGGTAAGCAATTAAATAGGTTTTGTCCTGACCGAGGGGCGTAACGAGGGTAGATGGCGCCCGGGGAAAGAAGCAAGTTCGGAGCCCCATGTTCGAAACTGAGGTCTTTCGGGAGCAAATGTACTGTATTGAAGAAAGTATTTGTGACATTGTTGGGACTTTTTCGGCGCCCCCTGCTGTCATTCGGCGCCCGGGGAATTGTGCCACTCCTCGTTACGACCCTGTCCTTACCTTCTTCATAACAAAATCATCAAGGAATTCATTGAAATTTGTTTACCTAAGTTTGTCACTTTTAATGCACCGAATGTTTAGTGTTGAAAACTTCTCCTGGAACATTGCGGCCCTTTAATCAATTTCTACTTCTTTCGAATCTTGAAAAAGACCTTTCTCCTGAGCAGTTAGTGACCGTCAAGCTAAGAAATAAGGGTCCACATGTTTGGATAAACTATAAGAACCACAAATCTACGGCATCAGACACAAACGCGCGTTTGTCATTTACTTGTTGTTTCCCTATTCTTTGTCTCTTTGCGGTAGAGGTCTGTGGTTGCCAGATGGCAAAGTGATTTTTGCTTGCTATTCAAGATCTCTTATTTGCTTAGCATAGGAGCAGTACAAACTTGCGGAAAAGTATTCAACAGAAATCTGATTTCTGAATAATTTTGTTAAATAAAATTAAAATGGAAAAAATCACGTCTAGAAATAGCGAACGAGTTTCACGTAATGAAAACGCTAACAAAACTACAGTATTGTTTAGAAGAATAAATTTTGTTTTTGTTGTAGGATTGTGCTGATAGCCCTACACATATTCGCTCTTATCTGCCAACCACTGATGACACTGGGCTCACTCGTTTCATCATCAAATTTTTCAGGCTTCAACATCAAATGTCAGACATCAACATCGAAATGACACAAGACTGTTATCAAAACTTGCTTTGTAACATGGTTCCAATATTACACATCCACCACCGCTTCATGAAACCATTTCTTTGGCTAATAATTGCCCCTTCAAGCTGTCAGTATCTGATTTGCTGCACGAAGATTCCTAACGAATTAAAACTATGCTTGTGTGCAATGGTTTCCCGGCAAATTTTCTGGATAAACCTGTTTCATGAACGCTACATTCTGCAGAAAATATACAAATAATAGTACACTTAGTAGTTAGTAATAGACTGACTTTATTAAAACTATTCTGACTCCAGACAAGCCAGTCTCGGTATGCCTGTTCTGCATTAATGTTTCTGAACTTCAGTATACCTATTGTATACAAAATGTTTGATTTTTACCACCTTTAGATAAACGGAAAGTCAATATGACCTCTGGTAACATACTTCTCTATGTCTGATTGAGAAGGAAATTCTGCGAGGAATCCAACGTCAAACCAAGCGCTAGTATTTTCAAATTTATCTTAAACTACTTTCATTGATTCACTACTTGTTTTAGATTGCACTGTCTGCCTGAGTTTTAGACTCTACATTCTGATCTGTTCCACCAGGTCCAGGTTCTAAATTAATATCTATGTCCATGATATTTATACATGCACCGGAAGTTGTTTCTGTATTAGCATCCACCTTATTTCCATATCGTCTTTTTTTCACCACTGCCATCAACACTTTTGCATTCGGCGTGTATCCCCCAAACCCCCTCTTAACAATTGTAACAACACAGGCTAGCAAATAAAACAATTCACCCGAATGAAAAGCCGAAACTACTCTATTGAATAGTTTGTAGCATGGGCGCAATTTGGTGGGGGACAGGGGGGACGTGTCCCCCCCACTTTTTCAGACGGGGGGACATAATATTCCATGTCCCCCCACTTTTTTTGTCTTTAGGTTTTGTATTCGGAGAAGTTTCAAAAATAAAAGCAGTTTTTTTTAAGGCGTTTTAGGGACCCGATCCGGGTCCCTATAATTTCAAATCGGGTCCCTAGAATCAGACAAAATTATCATCATGTCCCTAAAATCAGAGAAAATCGGGTCCCTACAATCAGAGAAAATCCGGTCCCTACAAATGCATACCGGGTACCTAACATTTTCCTTAAAAAAAGAAACCTGATAAAAGTGATGTTTGTCACGTTCTTATGTGAAGAGCTTTCAAATGTTAGACTGTAGGCTACACATAGCAAAGTTCATGTTGAAACAGAGTTTGGTGTGGTATCACTGATTCTGTTGGTTTATAAAGTTTAGCTTCGATGAAATAATTTTTATCATTTTTCAAGTTTCTATAGACAGTGAAGATCGTTAACTGCTGCTGTCCGACATTTTACCCTGTGTGGTATACTGCTGGAAAGGTTATTTTCTTGTAACAGTGAGAGTATTACAGCTGCACATGTGAAAGACCACAGTACAGCCATGATTTGTTCCGTGCAGAAATGTAACTGGCTTTGCTGTAACATTGGTTGCCACGTATTCAGAAACAGACAGTGTACCATTTAATGATGCTAGTGCATATGTCAGAAAGTTAGATTTTCAGTCAAAACTCTGCGAAGCTTTTGCCGAAGACAAAAAGAGCACCATTGTGGAGGCTTAGTTTGGGATGGGGAGTTTCGCAAAAGACTGTTTTCAACCGTTACTGAACAGGATTTCAATCAAAACGTTGGAGAAGTTGCCTACAGTGTTTACCTAGCTGTATATTGACCTATAGCTCAAAACGTAGGGTCTTGACTCAGAAATAAGGATAAAACATACATTTATCCATACTTCTTGCAATGTCGCGACAATGGTGACCAGCAAATCCAAAAGATATTTTTTCCCTGACACTTACACGTTATGCTTGTGCTGAAAGCATTGCTTCGTAAGTCATCTTATTTACTTGACATTAACCAAACCCTCAATGCAGCAATGTTTTCATCTAAGTGCGAAACATTTGCTTTACAGATACATCACACCTAGTTTTGTTGAACATTCTTTTCGTGTTAAAGGTGAAACTTGGTAATATTTTGCCAATTCACCATTGTGCATTTTGATTTAATCTCAATTATATTTTTGCGTCGTTATGCAAGTAGAACTCTTAGAATGACAATTTTGACATGGTGCAGAGTTATAAGTCAGGCCGGGGTTTTTGGGTCGGGTCGAGCTCGGGCTTAAGTTTGTCAAAATATGTCGGGCCAATTTCGGGCCTGCATACAAAATTTTTTTGTAGCATTAAGAGCAACGTTTGTTTTCTTTCGTGAAGTAGATTTGTTGTGCTCGCCGCAGTACAGTAACTTCTGTGAGTGAAGTGACTGTGATTTTTCTTCATCTAATTTTGTTTGGAAACACAGCTGTGTTCTTTTATTCTCTGCTGGGATTAGTCTCACACTCTTTTTGAGAAGGCGACAACGGTGAGGAAATTAGCAGGCGCGATGGCTTTGCCTCAAAGAGGTCAATCACTCACGCCATTCTTGACTTGTTTAAGAAGCCTTCAAGTACAAGCCGGCTTTTCATATCTATAGAGCGACCCTACAAAGTTTCTTTTATGCTTATAGAGCTATCGTAGATATACGAAGCTATAGTTTCGTGACAAATTCTTTTTTTTCTTGAGAAGTATTACATTCCCAGAATTATCGATGACTAACATGCTACGTTTGTGCCAGATTATGCCAATGTTTTGGTCAAGGTGGTTGCTATTTTCGGTGTGATAAACCGTGTACCTGCAACTACATCTGCACACAACGTTTTTTGTTACTCCGCTGTTGCGCAAATCTTAACTCCCTCGGAAAATTTGGCTTCCGGGCCTAAATCGGGCTTCAAAAATAAATGTCGGGCTCGCGCCGGGTTCGCGCTTCAAAGCGAGGCCCTTTTACAACTCTGTGTGGGTATGTATGCAGGGGGCAACAAGGGGAGGTCGAAAAGATACATCCTCCACCCACCAACAGTAAAATAAAATGAAATCATTTTGTGAAGTAGGTTACGCTAATTTTAGGCCAAATGTTTTTGCTGCTGGTAAGAGGACATCAATGTAGATTTTGGTAGTGGTTGGCATGAATGATGCCCAATATAATTAATAAGATTTGTAGCTTTTTCAAAAAAACGGTAGTGTGCAAGAAAAATATTTATCGTCTTTGTAACGTTAAGCAACTTAAACAAGACATCAAATCGCTCTGTAACCCACACTTCTTATAAAAAGGATGAAAATTGAAGTGTTCTATACTGTAAGAGTGATATGCACGTGCGACCAATGCGATTCAGCATTTTGTGCACTCCAACTGACAACTCCGATAAAACCCCATTGATGTGTTCTACTATATTGCTGTGCTTGTTTGCATCCAAGTACGATATTAATGGAAGCAGGCTGAATTACAGTACCGTGTCCAGCAACAAATTTAAGTACAGTACAATTTGCCTAATTCGCCACCTCAAGGGGATAGGAAAAAAGTGACGAATTAGGCGAAGTGACGAATTGAGCAAACAGGCGAAAACTCTATCATAGAAGCTGCTATACTTTATCATAGTAATTCGTATACATAATGCTGTTATTTGCAGTAAAATACAAGTTTATGACGTTATGGTTGAATACAACGATTAATTCCTCTGCTATATCTTGACTCCATTTACTCTAGCACCTTTGAAATCTTTACCAAACTACCAAGACTTCCCACTTTCTCTCAATGGGTAGTCGGGTCGCGCTTCGCACCTCGTGTATAAATTCGATAAACAAATTTTGAGGTACAACAATTCTCAGATAAAGATCCTTAATTTGTTTGAATTCCCACACGTGTTAAACTGGCTGCTTAAACATCAAAAGAGAAACTGTAAATGACGTATTAGCCGAATAAAACGCTTCTACAAGACAGAAAGAGGTGACGAATTGAGCAAATTGACGAATTTACAGACGATGGCGAATTAGACGAAATGAAATGTACACAAAAGATAGGAATTCTGCCGGGACCGACGGAAAAGTGACGAATTGAGCGAATTGACGAATTAGGCGAGTTCTACTATATATTGATATGTAAATCATCTGCAAGGACAAAGCGTGATTAGTGTTGCTCTCAAAACGCCTCTAGAAATAAGATTGGAAATCTGTATATGCAAAACGTCGAAAAAAACAGAAATTTGGCTCTTTTGAGAAGCACTTGGCTCCAAAATTTTTATCTGCCATGGCGTCAAGAGTGCGCGACGCTACCAAACAACCGCGTGGTGGCGGAAAGGCGCCTGGTGTATTTGAAACGGAAGTTCGAGCGCGATGCCGAATTCTTTGATCTGTACAAAGAAAAAATCAAGGAACTACATTCTCAACTGACATCAAGGCGATGTTCCATCAAGTACGAGTCGATCCCAAGGATTGGGACGCTTTAACGTTTTTGTGGTGGCCAAACGATGACTACATGCAACCACCCGCAGATTTCAAATGATGGTTCATCTGTTCGGAGCCAAATCATCTCCTGCATGCGCAAGCTATGCTTTGCACAAGGTCGCGGACGATAACGAAACACACGCTAACCAGGAAACCCTGGAAACTGTCCGAGGCTCCTTCTATGTCGACGACTGTCTGAAATCGGTAGATGACGTGGACATGGCAATCCGTCTTGTCAAAGAACTGGATTTGTTGCTGAAGAGCGGTGGTTTTCATTTGTCGAAATATGTGAGCTCTCTGCTGAGCGAAATCTGTGAAAGTGATCTATCCCCAACCATCGTCTATCTGGATTTTGATCGACTTCCTGTCAACAAAACACTCGGAGTTTTCTGGAATGCAGATAGCGACAACTTTGTAATAAAGGTCAGATTGAAGCAAAAGCCTGCTGCGCGTCGTGGAAACCTATTCATGGCAAGCCAGATATTCGCTCCATTCAGTTTAGTACAGCCCTACGCTTTACCTGTGAAACGACTCATGCAGCAACTCTGCGAAATGAACTTGGGATTGGATGATTCCATTCCAGAAGACATGGAAGCAACTTGGCATCGATGGGTTCAAGCCTTGCCGAAGCTTGAAGATGTTACCTTACCACGATGCTTCATGCCTCTCGAAAACGCAGGTTCAATCGAGCTGCATTGTTTCAGCGACGCCTGCGAAACTGGGTACGGTGCGGTGTGCTACTTTCGGATCGCTAGCGGTTCTTCCTGGTGCTGTCAATTTGTCATTGGCAAGTCAAGAGTAGCGCCATTTAAGGCTCTAAGCATACCTCGGTAAGAGCTTTGTGCAGCAACTTTAGCAACTAAACTTGCTCAATTGGTCTCCTCCCAGTTGCGTCTGGATTTGGAAAGAACGCTTTTTTGGACAGACTCAACTTCTGTTTTGCAATACATAGCGAATTCGACCCGCCGCTTTCATGCATTCGTTGCCAACCGTCTTTCCGTGATACACGAAAACTCTGACGTTTCCCAGTGGCGTTACGTCGACACTAAGAACAATCCCGCTGACGTCGCTTCGAGAGGGCTGTTACCGGATAATTGCGCAAAGACTGAATTTTGGATTCAAGGTCCAGCGTTTCTACAACGAAGCGAAGACAACTGGCCGCAAAGGCCTGCTGTTCTGCCGCCATTGCCAATCAGTGATCCTGAAGTTAAAGCAAAAGAAGTTTCCACCATGACCTTAGCTGAAGATCCACTTTTCAACCGTTTAATCACATACTACTCTTCGTGGTCCAAGCTCAAGAGAGCGATCGTTTGGCTGAAGAGATTTCAGCTTTTCCTTTGGAAGAAATTAGCGAAGAAAACTTTGTTGGATCCAGAAACAGGATTTCTGTCCGTGGAAGAGCTGCAACAAGCTACCATGTACGTCATCCGTTACGTGCAAGACGATGTCTTCAAAGCGGTAAAAGCCAAGCTGGCCGATTTCGAAGAATATCCTCGCCTCAGCCGCGTAGGTTCTAGCTTTGGGAAGTGCTGTCCCAGCTCCCTACGAAAGTTACGACCGATCATGGTCCAGGTAGTCCTCAGAGTAGGTGGACGCCTACAAAACTCTGGTTTGTCTGTTGACCAATGACATCCCGCGATACTTCCAACAAGACACCATGTCACTGGTTTAATTGTCCAGTTTCACCACGTTCGACAGGGTCATTGTGGAACTCAGTCAGTGCTGAGCGCCACCAGAGAAAAGTTCTGGATTGTCAAAGGCAATTCGTCGGATCGACATAACCCGAAAGAATGCAGGCAGTGTCGACGCTACAAGCAGCACGCCTGCAAACAGCTGATGGCGCCTTTGCCGAAATGCCGCGTTACGTCTGGCAAGCCCGCTTTCACTTGCACGGGAGTAGACTGCTCCCTAAAACCGAATTCTTTTCTTTATGCTTTTTTTCGTTTTATTCATCGAAGAGGGGGCGTCTCGGAAATATTCAGTGATAATGGCACCAACTTCGTAATGGCAGAACGCGAACTTCGCGCTGGAATCAAACGTTGGGACCAACACCTGATCACAGCCCCCTCAGTCAAAAGGGCATCAAATGGCATTTCAACCCCCCGCATCAAGCAGCGAGGGTGCCTGGGAAATTTTGGTGAAATCAGTGAAGAAAATCTTGAAGTCTCTCCTGAAAGAAAGAACTCTCACTGATGAGTCGCTTTACACTTTCCTCGTTGAAGTGGAGTGGATAATGAACACTCGCCCATTAAGGCCTGTGAACGATTCTCCCGACGATTTCTCGGTCTTGACACCGATGTCGCTGCTTTGCGCCAGCTTGGATTTGTCGTTGCTTCCCGATGTGTTTTTCCAAGCGGACGAATACTGCCGTTCTTGGAGAGCGGTACAATTTCTAGCTGACTTATTCTGGCGGCGATGGATGAAAGAATACTTGCCACTTCTGCAACGTCGACAAAAGTGGTTGCAACCTCAGCGCAACCTCAAGGTTGGTGACCTCGTGCTCGTTTGCGATGAAAATTCGAAGCGAGGCGCGTGGCCAAAAGCCATAGTAGAGGAAACCTTTCCCGACCGTGACGGAACGGTGAGACGAGTACGAGTACGAACGGCTTCAACTGAGTACCTACGTGATGTACGAAAGCTATGCTTACTGGAAGCTAGCGATTGAACAACTATCTCTCAATTTGGTTGTTGACGTTGTTATTGTTTACTTAGGTTCTGTCGATTTACGTCAGACTGTCTCAAATAGCAACAGTCGCAAATCGATAAAACGCCTCGTGCGACTAGTATGCGTTTCTTTCTATAGTGTCGTTGTATTATGCCAACCATCATCACCCGCCTTAGCGGTGTCCGTTTACGTTCATGGCGTCGTCTCAGGCAGCAACGCATACTTGATGTTTTGTTGGGAAATACGTAATGGTAGTTGCCGTCTACAACTATTGCCTCGTTTGTGTATTCTTACCTGCTTCCTTGTTTCTGCATTTGTTTGTGGTCTTACAATGCACCACGTAACTCGATCTTTTTCACTATCATGTGAAGTGATTGTTTAGCTGATGCGAGTATAATTGCGTTCCTGTCGACGCACGACGCACAGTTCATCGTCCGCGTAAGTTTACGTTTTTTGATGGCAGCGTTTTCTTACGTACGAGAGATTATCGCTCGCTGCATTGTCCTCTTGTTTATATTGTCTGATGATTTGCAGGTAATACGCGGCACGATTCTCTTTGTTATTTGTCTGTTGTTGCGCAAGTAATTCGCTGCATTTTCCGTCGTCATTGCTTTATCTGTAAAGTGTTTAAAATAATTATTCCTTAGCACAGTCATTTGGGGCCGGTGTGTTGTGTCCGCGCAATTCCTCCGGCCGAGTTTCGCGCATTCCTCACGCGTTGATTAGTGCAGCGCTTGCAAGCAGAAGAAAACTGTTGGTAGCAGCTCGCCGCATGGTCTTTGCTTTTGAAATGTGATGTGCGTTATCGTGCAGTCGAATTTCTTTTGGCTTGAAAAATTCCGTTGTTTCTGATCGAATTTGTTTTCGCCAGGAATTTATTCGTAACTGCTTGGTCCTGGTACGGACATTTTTCTAAAAGCTTGTTTTCCTTAAATCTGTGACTAGTTGTATATCGACTGGCCGTGCTTTATCGACATCTATCCGTGAACGTATCGCCGCAAGGTAATACAACAGCTTTCTGGGACTGGTCGCAAGTTTTCGGAGACAGGACTTACCAGGTTTATATCGAACTTTATCTTAGTAGAAACCAGGATCTCCTCCTGGGTGCTACACTGTTAGAATCCATGGCAAAGCGATTACCGAAATACTTCGTGTCCTTCTATGACTGTATTAGGTTCAAAGAAGTATTAAATTTGCTTTGCTAGTGAGAATTACTACAGTCTACTATTAATGTTAAATTTGATGTATAATTGCAAAATTCACAAAGCAACTGTGTGCTTTGTGCATTAGTTGAGATCAGTCTGAGACCTTTTGAAATTTAGTAATAACATTGGTAAATGTTTATGATGTAAAATACCAAATAAAGCATATCATTTTCTAGTCATAATATTGAAAAGTCAGTGAAGCTCTTAATTAGTTAGAATGTATAAGGGGGCCCAAAACAGCTCTCGCACCAGCATATTTTATTCCTCTCAAAGGCCCTGTTCCTGGTGCATTACTTTCAAGAGTATTTCAGTTGGCAGACGAAGTCTAGTATCCACAATTAAAACAATAGCATCATTGATTAAATATATCCTGACAATAGTCTCTTTTATCTGAAAGGTTCACCACTCGCAGTATCGTCTGCAGAAATTATCACGCACCAAATATATTCAAATGAGGTTTCAAAAACCTTGATAAACGATTTGATGAACTTTCTAAAACAAGACGAAAAATTAGGCAGGTGTAATAGTACATCTGACACAATAAAGCCATGACTGCACTAGTTGAATGCGGAACCAGGTGTTTGTATTAGGCTACTAATTTTTACTCTGTTTTGATCGTTCGGTCTGCATCTTGATTGAAAGCAAGCCCGTAACCAGCTTGGGACACCAGAAGGGGGAAGAGTTTTCTGGGAGGGGCCCAAATTTTTAAACTATGTCCAATAGTTTTAAACTATGTCCAACACATTTTTCCAAGGGGTCAAAACATTTTTAGTGGGCTTCGCCCCCTAGTTACGGGCCTGATTAAGACTAATAAGTTCTCATATTCGGAAATGTTGCGAAAAGAACATTTCTATGACCATTTCCGAAAAAGTTGTACCATGGTTGAATAAGCACGATGACGCCATCGAATGAAAGTTCATGACAATTGCCCCGAAATGAAAAGCTGCTTGCGTCCCTGGGCTCAACACTCAGTTACCCGCACAAATAATTTCTCAACCCGCACCCGCAGTAAGTACAACCCGCACCCGCCCCGCACGCAAAGCAGTGGGGTGCCCACACCTGCCCCGAAAATGCGGGTACCCGCAACCCACGCGGATTAACCCTCCCTGCACAGGACTCTACTAGATTATCCATGGTTAAGTTGGACTCATAAAAGTCGAGTTTTCTGTGTGTAGGCTAGCAGGCCTACGTCTTAATTTCTGAAAGCCGATGTAGGCTACTGGCAGGGGCAGATTCAATCAGCAAGTTTTGGGGGATGATTTCAGTGATATTTGGTAATCAAGTCTCATTACCGGTTGTCTGTTGTAAGAGAGATTACGTATGCTTTACAACTCTGCTGTGATAGAACAACAGACGGCAAAATATCTTTACATCGCGAATACTGTTTTCCGAATTGTACAAAATCATGATGAAGGAGGTTACTTTCGTAGGTTTTGAGAGGGCAATCGCCCCAATCGCCCCCCTTGATCCGCCCTGTGTACTGGTAAAAAAAACATGTTGCTGCAGGAATTGTGGTAATGAACCTTTGTGCAAAAGCAAAGATATTAAGTAAATTTGCACAAGCCACTATGCTACAAATTACCGCAAGCACGCAATGAGTCAAGCAGAAACCTTTCTGAATAATTATGAGGGGAAGACTGTGGACGTTGCGGTCAGGGACATAACGAAATTGTATGGCGCCCTAAGCAAGAAGCAAGTTTGGCACCCCCATTTTCGAACCTGTAGTCTTTGAGAAGCATATGTACTGTATTGAAGAACGTAGCCTGCATATAACATTCCTGGGACTTTTCGGTGTCCCCTGCAGTCATTCGGCGCCCCCCCCGCAGTGAATCGACGCCTTCATAGTGATTCAGCGGCCTGGGAATTGTTCCCCTCTTTCCCCCCCTTCGTCACGCCCTTAGTTGTGGTTCAAATGAACTCTGGTTAGAAAGATCAAGTGGAAGAGAATCGAAGGCCTCTCGTTTCAAATATACGAACTGTAATGGCGACCAGCGACTTGACTGCTTAACAGCCTCAAGCTGTGCATCCGGTGACCAATATTTAACGCGCAACTCTCTACGTTCAAAGAGTGTAATTCACTCTGGACGAGGCGAAAAGGGCCGCCCCCCACCACACTACCACCACCAGGTGGTGGTAAAGACCATTTGCTATCCCTTCTTTTCACCAAAAGTGCCACCCCCCAGAAGTGCCGCCCCGTGGCATTGCCTCCCCCGCCCCTCCTTCTCGGGGCCCTTTTAAACTCTAATATGAATGGACTGCCTTGATGGGTTGCACCGACACTTCTGTAGTAACAACCCTTTTGCACTTCCCTGGCGTGGGTCGTTAGAGGACGCTCGCCGAGTTGAGTAACTGTTGATTTCTCCCATCTCGCCGTCTTGTGTCTGCAAACAGGATGTTGGGACAGACCTTCGTCTGCTTTGCAATCTCGAACAGTCGTAACAAAGAAAGCTGTTTTTCTGTTTTTGCCGCGCTTAGCACGATGAAATGCAGGTCGATTTAATCTAGACCCTTAGTGATGATTTTCGGCTTTACGCGAAGTAGACCAAATTCTGCTAATGGCAACAGCAAGTTTTCTAATTACAAAGACCAATATCTGAGCCGTGGTGATCGCACCACTTCGTAGGTGTACGGCAGTGTATATTTTTGGGGATGCAAAACATATTTGCCCAAATATGATCTTGCATTTCCCAAGCAACATATGAACAGGAAGTCTGTATATTAAGACTAAAACGTACCATTGTAAACAAATCAAGGTGTCTGCAGGCCTACAGTAATTACTAATTACCGGGGTTCAAAGCCGTACGCCCTCAACTAGCAATCAATATTCTGCATAGCCACATGTGAACAATAGTAATATTTATTGTGCTGAAAAATGTTGGCTAATTAAAATAAAATCGCTCAAAAAATTGCTGTTCATGCCACCACGTGTGGAAGGTGTTAAGCATACAAGTTTTTATATACGTTCTGAACTTATTCTTCCACCACGATCATCCTATAATTGCTAAAATTTGTTCTTCTCTACCATAGATGTGTGCAGTTGTGTTAACCCCAATCGCATTCAATCTGGAAAAGGAGTAAGAATCAGGTTACACTCTAAAATATTACACTGCTGCAAATAGGTCAAGTCTCAAGTTAGGAGGGGGAAAGGAGGCAATTTAATACATAGCATGTAACTTAGCCTTCCACATCATGCAATCTTCACTGCAATGTGTTGTACTTAAAATACTTCAACTTACCAGTTTCCAGCAGGGGCCACCAACGTGGTGCCCGCTGGCATAGGCGTAGCCAGGGGGGGCATTCTCGTCAAATTTCTAGCATTTTTTTTCGTTTTGTGCTTTGAGAGGTGTTGTCCCAACCAGGGCCGGCGTTAGCAGGTGCGGGCCCGATTAGAAACACTTTTGCGGGGCCCCACTGAGTGACGTGGGTAGAAATTTTTGAGGGGATGCATCAAGTCATGATAATCATGATAATAGAAATAGGTGATGTTAAAAAAAGAGGAGGCCCGAAAGGGTGACGCCAAGACCTCCATAACACAGACTTCAGTGGACAGCGGCAGAAAACCCAATAAATCAACGAATTACAACACTCAATACCTTCTATCTGGCCAGGTACCCCCTGACCATAAGGGAGGTTTTGAGGAGGTATTGGGTGCTATGCTAGCCCACATCCAGAGCTGAAAAGTTTGTAGTAGTAGCAAAAGATTCCATGTTTCCAGGCCAGGAATATTAGTCGTGGATGACCTACCGCTTCACCTTTTGGCAATATTCCTTTGCAGTGAAACGTAGAAAACCATGTCCGATTAATCTCGTTTATTGGGAAACCTTGTATTGTGATTGCAGGCAGTTCGGGTAGTCTCTAACATTCCGACTCATGACACCTGGCCAAGTAACAGGATTGTTTATTCATCCAAATTTTGAATTTTCTTGCTCGCATACCTCATCAGATGCAGTAGTCGAAGAGGTTCCTTCTTTGTCAGACTCAGCATATACGTAAAGACTTATATCACTACTCGCACATAAACTTCCACTTCAGCTATCTGGCGTAACATGGTCAAGCAGGATGCTTGTTGCCCACGTTGTCGTCATCTTCAGTGCAGTGTGGCATTGAGGGTAGTTCGGTTAAAACACTTGTCCAATGCACCTTTCCTTTTTTCTGCTTCGGTCTTTTTTTGCCTTACCTCTAGGCCTCTTTTGGCTGCCACCAGGCCCGTAGCAAGGTTTTAAGGTTTGGTGGAGCAAAATGCATTTTAGCGGACAAAATGTTGTTTTTTTTATTAAATATTCAAAACAAATTTCCTTGAACACGTCCAAATTTGAGGGGCACAAAAATATTTGAGAGAGCACTGCCCCCAATTCCTCCCGAGTCTACGGGCCTGGCTGCCAATTAATATTTTCGGCCTATGTCTCTTGGTCTTTAACTCAGAATATTAGCTCAGTTGCAGTAAAACATAGTCTTAAATAAATAGCCCAAAATCAACCGCTAAAGCCGAAAAACAAAACACCAGTAACACCTGCCTATCAGTTATCACTATATAATTTACACGTGGAAATTGCTGCAGTGAAATCCACTGAAGAGGCCACCGATGAAAGAATTACCAACCGCTTCTTAGAGTAGGTTTTTAATATCCTGGAGAAGACCTAAAACTATTTTCTCTATGATGTGACCTAATGAAGGCTTTATTAAACCTATTCGTCGAGTCCGCAGCGAACGATCAAGCGACATACATTGAATGAAACAACATGAGCGTTGTCAACAGAACAGTGACTTCTGAACAAAGCTGGAGGCGCAAAGAACCAACGCCACGTCGCAAACCATCAACGCAAGCCAAACAATTAACGGCGCACAACAAAAATGCACTCGCACGCGTGACACTACAAGAAAACAAAATAACGCCAAATAGGACACTCTATTAACACTGAAAAGGAATATAGAAAGGGATTGTACTGTACATCTCCCAATAAGTTTGAACCCACTTTTTAATTTTTAAAAACAGGCAAGTGTTGTAGTAGCCTCAAACTTCCACGAAGGTTATTCCACTTAGCACGTTTTCAGATTTCTTGCATCTGTCAGTTTATTGGGCTATATTTCAGAAATTACGACGCCAACCTGTGAGATTGAAGCCATAGTCCTTGTTTTGGCAGTATTTCATGACGCAATTTTCGCCACAGCAACATTGTGAGCCTTAGGGCAGGTGGGGCACAGTCGACACTTTTTTGCATTTTCAAACACTGCTACTTTATTTCAAGTCCAAACAAGCTCAAAATTTGTCTCACAATAACGCAACTCTATGTACACAATATCATGACAAAATATAAAAACAAGGCCTTTCAGAAAAAAATTTACAATCAATTTAAAAAGAGTAGTTTTTCCGTCGAGTGTGCCCCAAACATGGGGCACACTCGACATGAGCATGGGGTACACCTGACCGGCCAATAAAAAGTTGGGTTGCAGGCATTGCTTAATGTTCACGTGATATCTCATGTAAAACAGGCGCTTTCTGACTCTCATTCCACTTTTTTCGCATTCTAATTACCCACTATCACTGCATGACAAAACAAATTTGATGATAACCAAATATTCAATGAAACCAATGCAGTATGCTGAAATACATGCCTTACCCTACAAATATAACGGGCCTCAAAGCACACAATCTACCTAAAAATGCTCATAACCTCTCAAGTTTTACCTTGTTAAGAGTGACCTAGTGGCAATGTGTCGAGTGCGCCCCATTTTTTCTGTCAGATGTGCCCCATGCACATTCAAAGAATAAAATGAAGAAGTTCCAACTCAACTTGAAAAGAATTTAATATCTGGAATTGTCGAATGATGTAACACTGCCCTGACTACAACGTCACAAATATTCAGAACAAACGATGTTGATTAACGTGAGCAAAACCCAAATCTAAATGCGATTTTATAAATTACTTTTGGGTAGCAAAAACGCAACTTGCTCTGAAACTCGCAAAAATGGCTGTCTATCAAAGAAAAATTCACTTTAGAACTACGGCTGCTATGAGACTAAATCACCATGGAAACTTTAAAGTTCAACGTTTTCAACTTTTTGAATGAATCAAAAAAGATGACTGTGCCTCTAGTCCCACTGTGCCCCACCTTCCCCTACTTAACTTGAACCAAATTATCTCTTGTGTTACTTCACAAATGCTGTTAGCAATTTTCTGTTACTTTTTAATGAACCGTTATTTTTTGTACAATTGAAATAGTCATTCATAATTAGAACTAGGCTTATTTCAATAGTCTTCGCCAATCTCAGGTTGCGTCATCAAATCTGTAAGAATGGGCAACGCTATTGAAAGACTGACTAAGCAGCACACATTTGCAATTAAGAACTAAAAGTAAATTTTACCTTCAGAAGACAAGTAGTAGTAACTGTTGAAACATCAATTATCGAACCGTATTTTGTAGCAACTATTGAAACCTGATCTGCCAAATACGAAACGCCACAAATGAAACAGAAAACAGCTTCATAGCTTTACCATCTCTGCCTTACCTTAACGAGGTGCTACGGAAAAAACTTGGCGAAACATACTGAAAACAATGACTATTCTTACTAAAGAATTTTGAGGACGCCCGAGCAGTTCATTTGGATTTTAGTTGGCAATAGATCCCACGCTTACAAAATGCTGCGGGCCCCGCTAGGTTTTTTTCACTTTGACCTTGCTGACTGCAAAGACATTTTGAGAGACCGCATGCATTATCTGAATACCGAGATTATTGTAAGTAAGGTTTTCGTGTATTATGATGGTGGTAGTAAAGCGAGTTTATACTGCATTTTGAGAGACCGTTGGAATTATTTAGGAACCGTTTTGATCTCTCAAAACACTTTGAAAAACACTGTACCCCGCACCGGCACTATACACAAACAGCTTCGATATAAAGTGCAAATTTGTGTTGGTGAGTAAGCGTAGCGCGGGCCCCTCTTTGGCGCAGGGCCCGCTTAGAAGAAATCGGCTTAAAACCGGCCCTGGTCCCAACCAAAATAATGCAGCTCGCTGAAAGTCAAAATATTTAGTCCCCCTAAAAATTTCGGACTGGCTATGCTACCGCCCGCGGGCCTGTTCTAAAAATAACATTAGCGGGAACAGTGTCTTAACATTGCGGAATATCTCAATTGTTAATACTAAAATAATTTTTAAAGATGAATTGAGCAACAATTTCATTTCAGAAATGTGTATCAAACCAGTAGCTCTTCGCATTAAACTGAACACAACAAGTATCTCTCAGCTTCAAAAAGGTTCGTGATCCCTGGTTTACAGCTTCTAAAGTCACATTATGAAAACCAAAACTCCACTCCAGTGCAGACAGTTGACTGAGCACTAAACACAGCATGCTAAGAAAAAATAGCAATATGTGGCTGATACAGGCAAATACTGCAGCCCATATGATCAACTGCCAAGGAATGTGTACAAATCCACATTTCCAATGACAAATGGCTTATAACCTCAATAAGAATATTTTATAAAAATAGCACTGCTTCGGACTGTATTAGCAAAAGTGAATTATGCAGTGCAATAAATAGTACAGTTCAGGGGCGCAACCAGCTCTTCATTTCGGGGGGGAATTTTCATGAAATTTCATTCCATGACGTTATCGTGCTTATTCAACCGCGCTACAACTTTTTCGCCAACAGTCCTAGATAAAGTTCTCTTTGCAACATTTCCGAAAATGAAAACTTTTCAGTGTTAATCAAGATGCAGACCAAACGATCAGCACAGAGTAAAAATTAGTAGTCTAATACAAACACCTGGTTCCGTAATGAACTAATGCATTCATGGCTTTAGTGCGGCATAGGCTACTAGTAAACCTGCTAAACGTTCGTCTTGTTTTAACAAATTCATCAAATCAATTAGCTAGATTTTCGAAACTTCGATTGAATATTTTGCCCTGACATAATTTCTGCAGATGATATTGCGAGCAGTGACGTTGTCAGATACAACAGACTAGTATGAATGTTAGGATATATTTAATCACTGATGCTATTGTTTCAATCATAGATATGAGACTTCGTCTGCCAACTGAAACACTTTTGAAAGGAGTGCAGGCAGGTTTTCAACTTGAACTTTATTACTAATGGTTGTGCCAGGCTCGCCACCAGATGTGGATGGGCCCTTTCCACTTCTGCCAGTACTACCTAAACAACACCTAATAACTTTGAGGCCCTTGTGAAATTCGAAGTTCCCTTGCAATGTTAGAGCTTGGGTGTGAAATCCCAGCAACGGTTAAGCACTGAACATAAAATGCAAAAATTCTTAGAGTAGCTCAGGGCAGCGTGCCCAACTACTTTTGACCTACGGGCTATAATACAAAACCGTGACAACTCGCGATCCACTTCCAACAAAATGATGTATAAAACAACAGATTCACAATATTTAAAATTAAAAACGGGAACATAAGTGAGTATGTCATTGAAATTTTTACACAATAGCAAATAGCAATTTATTACAAAATCTCTGTAAGTGGGATGCTGTAGTTTTAAGTGGGATGGCTGTAGTTGAGGTTTCTCTGACACCATAATTGTTCCTATACCAGTGTTAGTGGTACAAGTCAGAGACTATCGTCCAATATTTCGCGTGCCATTCGATTTCTGTTTTTCGATGTGACTTGGTTCATCGTAGAAAATGTACTCTTACACAAGTATGTGCTTGTAAACATCGAGTACATATTTAGTGCGAAACCTTGCAGTTTGAGAAACCTTTCTTTGCTTAATGATTTCCCGAAGCTTTCTGCATTCTCTAACACTGTTAGTATTGCACATTTTATTAATAGGTAATATGCTTGTTCTAATCAAAATTACCTATTGCAGGGATGGGCAAATGATTTGGTTCGAGGGCCACTTTGTGAAGGCCGCATGTAGCGGATGGATAGACAGATTTACTTGGCGGTGTTCAGGGCCGGCCCTAGCAGATGCGGGGCCCAATACAAGACCTGGGTGCGGGGCCCAATGCAAGACCTAAGCACGGGGCCCCTCTGAACAGCCATTTTATGACGTCATCGTGTTCAGTCAACCGTGTTGCGATCGTGGGAGAGCGCAAATATGCAGTACAGCACTAACACGAGAATTGAGCACGCTTTCTAACGTTCGAGAGGAAATTTGCTTGTTCTGACGAGAGCGCTTTTTGTTAACAATGAAATTTACATGGCGTACTACTGAATTCTCAAGCGCAAGGTGTATCTGGCAAAATGAATAATCTACCCAAACACCATGGCGCGGGGCCCCAGAGGCGCGGGGCCCAATGCAGCTGCATCGGTTGAATCGGCTTAGATGGAATAGTGAGTTACCACTACACGTTCCTAATTTAAAATGTTTCTAACTCTACTCAAATTTGAATGAGGTCGTTTCAGTTGTCCCGAATTTCATTTGGGCTATTGTAATTTGCCCAAATATTTATAATATATGCAAATCTGAATGAAACTCATCCAACTTGCCCAGATGTTTCCAATTGTACCTAAGTTTGATTGAAGCTATTTCAATTACCAAATATGATTGGGCTTTTGTAATTTTCCCAAATGTTTCTAATTGTTTGCAACTTTCAATGAAGTGGTTGTATATTACCCAAATTGCTGAAATGCTGTTCGATAACACCTTGAGCCCGGTTATTTTCAAGTATCGTTTGAAAACTGGACTTGGCAAGTTTTTCACATTTCTTGGAGTATTCATCAAACAACCGCTTCTGGGAAACAGTTTTCCTGTCATCCATGTGCCTCATAAAATTACCAACATTAACTTTGAAGTTGTAGCAATTTTGCTTAAAATTTTTTTGCAAAACAGTTTTGCAAAATGCTTGGTCTTTTGTACCTCATTAATTAGTTTTTGTAATTTTTTTACTTGTTTTTAGTATTTCTTTTATTTTTATGTATTGCTAAAAATATTCTAACCACACCAATTTTCTTCACTTAAAATCGATTCACTCATCAGTGTACACTACATAGGCAGTAGGCATGCGCTTTCACCTGTACATTTTCTTCATGTCCTGCGTTGATTCGTTTTTTTTTTGTTTTGATTGTGCTTATTTGATCTCCAGTTGTTGTTTTTCAACACTTTTCAATAAGTGATAAACGGGCTTGATTGACTAGATGACCGCCGTAGTCCTTCACCAATCCTATGTGACACAGCCCCCTCTTTGTTTACAATAATAAGCTATTGTGCCATCGTGTTTTAATTTTCTGTAATGTTTCCTAATGGTTGGATTACTTCATGCGATGGCTTTTTATGGTGCTTCTGTTTGTTGGCTGAGTCATACGAAACCATAAACTATTACCACCACTACGTAAGATAGATGAAATATATTTCACAACACGGCTGAGACAAAACAATGGACGGCAAAATGGCCTTAAATATGGAATGCTGTTTTCCGATATTTCCAAAATCGTGATGAAGAAAGTTACTTTCGTAGGCTTTAGGGAGGATAATCGCCCCAATCGTTTCCCCTGGATCCAACCCTGGTTCAAATGTTACAGAAACGCAGGAAATCAGAATCAAGACTATATCGCTCAATTACGAAATCACTGTCACTGAAGGAACAAGTCTGAGTCTGTTCATAGCAGTTGAGCTTTTTTTTATTATCGCAAATTGAAGAACTTTGCCACAAGCCTGAACAAAATTTGCTTAAAAAGCATGGTCACAGTTCTTTATGGCCTAAATACTCATGCTCATAAACGTTCTGATGTCTAGACATTTTAGTCTCCTGGTGCATGGCACATTTTCAGAATAACATATCATACAGTTTCTAAAATACGAATATTGGGGCCTAGAAAAAAGGGACATAACAAGGTGGGAAAAGGTAACAACATTGAACGGGTGCTGAACCACTATGGGGCGCCAAATCTTTGCGGGGGGTACCGAATGACTGTGGGGGATCTGGAAAACTCTCATCAATGACACAAATGCTTTTTTCAATACAGTACACTTGCTTCCGAAAGACTTCAGTTTCAAGCATGGGGGCGCCAAACATGCTTCTTGCCTGAGGGTCCATTAAACCTTGTTACGCCTCAGGGCTTAAGCTTTGTTTGGGCCGCTAAAACAAAAGCCCTGCCGTTGTGACGGGACTGATTTTCGGGCCCATTATGACAGACTTGTCTCATCTGCGCGCTGTTTTTATGCCTTATATAGGAAACCGCACAAAATCTTAATAATCTCAAAAGGAATCATGAAACACGAGATTAACAAAAACACATATCAAAAAAGTTGAAGCCCATATGTATTTCGGCAAAGAAAATTAGATGCAAATGCTATCGAAACAACAATTACATCAACTAATCAATAACTCTACAAACATCCTCTGATACGAAAAATCTTCATCAAGAGACACACCTTCGAATGATTTTGCCGATGATTCCGGAGTCATGAAAATAAATACAGCACTAAGCTGATTTGTGGCATTTATGAAGTTTTTCTTTTTTGACGACGTTTCGCAGACTGACCTTGGAATGTTGTCACTCTGCTGGCATTCCAAGTTCTGGTTCACTTTTTTGATGTGTATGGGGCGCCGTTTGTAAAAATATTATATCTGACAGATTTAGCACATTATCTGTGGCAGAGATAACATCTCTGCATGCAGAGATGTTATCTCTGGCAAAGATAGCTATGTCTGCATGCAGAGATAGCGCTGAAGCGTGTCGAAAGGCTCGCTTTCAGCGCGCTCTTTCTGTGAGAGCATTCTCATTCTCTTTTTGCACCTTCAGGTGCAAAAAGAGGCGCCGCTCACCACCTTTGAGCGCCTTCAGGTGCAAAAAGAGAATGCTCTCACAGAAACAGCGCGCTGAAAGCGAGCCCTTCGACACACTTCAGCGCTATCTCTGCATGCAGAGATAGCTATCTCTGCCAGAGATAACATCTCTACACGCAGAGATAGCTATCTCTGCCACAGATAACATCTCTGCATGCAGAGGCAGCTGTCTCTGCCAGAGATAGCAGTTTTTGTGCTAAATCTGTCAGATATAATATTTTTACAAACGGCGCCCCATAGATGTGATTTTCGGAATCGCGATACTTGTAGATGTGACATAACAAAAAATTGTTGGCCGATGATTCCGGAAAGTCATAAAAATAAATATAGCATTTCGTTGATTTTCGGCGTTTTTGAAGATTTTAATTTTTGACCGACGTTTCGCAGACTGACCTTGAAATGTTGTCATTCTGCTAACATTCCAAGTTCCGGTTCACTTTTCTGGTGTGATTTTCGGAATCTGCGACACTTGTAGATGTGAAATAACATAAAAATTTTTTGCCGATGATTCCAAAAAGTTATAAAAACTAATATAGCATTTCGTTGATTTTCGGCATTTTTGAAGTTTTTCGTTGTTGACCGACGTTTCGCAGACTGACCTTGAAATGTTGTCATTCTGCTAACATTCCAAGTTCCGGTTCACTTTTTTGGTGTGATTGTCGGAATCTGCGATACTTGTAGATGTGAAATAACATAAAAATTGTTGGCCGATGATTCCGGAAAGTCATAAAAACAAATATAGCATTTCGTTGATTTTCGGCGTTTTTGAAGTTTTCACATTTTCTCCAACGTTTCGCAGACCGACCTTGGAGTGTTGTCATTTTGCTGGCATTCCAAGTTCCGATTCACTATTTCGATGAGATTTTTGGAATCTGCGATGCTTGTAGATGTGAAATAGCATACAATTTTTTTGCCGATGATTCCGGTAAGTCGTAAAATTTATATGGCACTAAGTTGATTTTCGGCCTTTTTGAAGTTTTTAATTTTTGACCGACGTTTCGCAGACTGGCCTGGGATTGTTGTCATTCTGTTGGCATTCCAAGTTTCGGTTCACTTTTTTGATGTGATTTTCGGAATTGCGATACATTTAGATGTGAAATAACATAAAAAGTGTTGGCCGATGATTCTGGAAAGTTATAAAAATAAATATAGCATTTCGTTGATTTTCGGCGATTTTGAAGTTTTTATTTTTTGACCGACGTTTCGCAGACTGACCTTGGAATGTTGTCATTCTGCTAACATTCCAAGTTCCGGTTCACTTTTTTGATGAGATTTTCGGAATCTGCGACACTTGTAGATGTGAAATGACATTAAATCTTTTTGCCGATGATTCTGGAACTTCCCAAAATCACGGTCTGTTTTTCTTTGTACTGAACTCCTCATTGTTATTTGCGTTTTCACCAGAGAAACACTGCGTGTGGTTTGCGCCTTGCGTTGCTGCGAATTCTGCCAGAATGATGATGGTCATCAGTGACCTAGGTAAAGTGAGCCCGACTTTTCCAGCCGCACTATTTACAGTGGATGCGAGGTTCGCGCGTAAAATTGAAAGGCTTCAAACAGGGATAAAATGACCTCTTACGACAAAATAAACGCAAGAAAATGAAAGAACAAGTTCTGAACAGAACATCCACAGCAAAAAAACTTGAAAATATGTTGTAGCAAACTCATACGAATTGTTTAAAACAAGCATGTTTTTGAAAATC
>Ga0210059_1001054_pt1 | contig 39930 bp, 26 predicted proteins | sample Ectturendosymbi2_FD_188042 | JGI IMG/M metagenome (GOLD analysis project Ga0210059, IMG submission 188042) | Ecteinascidia turbinata endosymbiont from Florida, USA - Sample 2 (SPAdes) (version 2) | ecosystem: Host-associated > Tunicates > Ascidians > Unclassified | place: Key West, Florida... | reverse complement strand
AAATATGATCGTGACTGTTTTTTACTACCTGAATTTCTTGGATATTGAATTTTATAATTAAGTTTAACAATGCTTTTACCAGTACTCTGGCGATATTGGCGGCATTGGATTCAAATCTGGTCGCCAATCTCGGGCTGCGAAAATACAGCCCTTCGTTTATCTGCACCAGTGCAGCTTGCAACTGTAGGCTAAGCTGATGAGCTATCTAGGGTTGGAGTTTGAAGATGTATGGCAGTAGTTGGTGGATCTCATTCCTGGACAACACAAGATGTGACTGGTTTAAAACATCGAAATATGAAAAATTTGAAGCATGAGAAATCTGCCAAGCCGATAAGCATTCAAGTACTATAAGTAGACCTTTAATTTTTTGGTAAGGTGAACGTTGCAGATGCAACTGATTCAGGATACAAACTTTTACTGGAAAAGCGTAACAATCCAGTTCAAAAAAACGAGAAAGCTTGTGTAAAATCATAAACTGTTCGAAATTTTTTGGAAAATTTAAACTTCATTTGAAGGAACATGATTAAAGTACCAGCTCAAAGAAAGTGGCTCTCGCCTAGGTCTGCTGCCATGACACGGTTTGAATAAAATGCTAAACTTTGTCTTGTTAACAATAGCGCGTCATTAGTCGAGCGGAATGTTCCAAGCTTAGTGAGCGAGTGGTGATGGGTTCGACTCTTGTCATAGCAGCTTTGATGGCAGTGGTTTGGTTATGCGTCATACTTCTGATGGGACCGGTTTAATTCTTTTGCGTTCGTGTTTACGCTTTGGGGTTTGGTTTCATTAAACTGAAGTGAATGTTTTCTATGTATCGTTAAGGACAACTGAAAATTACGAGTTTGATAAGATTAGGACTGCTGGAGTGACTGGAAACGCCAATATTATAAAAACAGCCAGGGCGACAATCCCATATGTTCAACCAGAGATGAAATTTCGCAGCCCTCCCGGCCAATTTCACCACGAGCCGCCACTGGTCTTGAGGTTATTTGCTTTCTCTGAGCTTGCTTTAGCCTTTCAACGTTTCACACCTGTTAACATTGCTTGCAGATTTTAGGACTGACGATGCGCAGTGTTACGTGAAATCGATTTCCTATCAAAAATTTGCGATAGGCTCCTTGCTTGTTTCACATGTGAAGTGAAGTTACTTGAATACCGCAATAACTAACGCAATACACGCGCAAGCAGTAATTGCTACTTACTGATCCACGTTTTTAAAGTTTGATGAAAACATAAGATCGGGGAATACGGCAGCATTCCACAACAGCAAAAAACATTTCACAAATGTGCTTGACAGAGCTGAACTGAGGACACAAGAGTGCAAGATATGAAAAACATTTGTTGACAAACAATTTCGAACGGAACTTTTTAAAGAGAAAAAAGGAAACACTGCTGTAGGTACCTGATACTGTTGGAAATAAATTTGGCTTTCCAAGAAATTGCTACTTGCCAGATGGTACAGTTGGTTGAGCACACAAAGCTGATGGGGTGGGTTTTCCGGCCGGGTCGTACCAAAGATGTGACAAACGGCACTTGCAGCCCGAGAAATCGGCGACCGAAAACTGTTCGGGACCTGTTTAGCTTCTTGCTTGACGTTGATGGGTAGATGCAAGGGAACGTTTCCGCCCGCTGCTCCCATTGACTCGCTACCAGTGCAGCATTCACTGCGAAAGCAGCCGCGTGGCCCCCAGCACAAGTATGTGGAGATGGGCGCCACAGACTGCCCGTGAAACTCCCGAGAGGAATATAAAATGGGTTGTGCGTGGAATTAATGCTTTCACCGTTTAAGGCCAATCTACAGTGAAGAGTTGCCAGGAGTAGCCATGCACGATTCGTTTTGGCGGCATTCCTGGTACAGACGTAAGCACCTGCGCTCAGGGTTGCCTATTTAGCGGATTTTCCACTAGATCCAGCGGAAATAATTGGTGTGGTGGCCTAAATCCGCTAGCTTCTAGCGGATGATTAGTCTAGTGGCCTATATAATTGGTCTTATTCAAGCGCATTCTAGCAGAATTTTGCAATTTTTCTAGCTTTGAAGATCTGTTTAGAATTGGCAACCCTGCCTGCGCTGCAACAGCGACGAGTAGGGGAAGAGTCTAAACGAAGTCTTTTCCTAGCTAATTAGAATATTTGCCCACAAGTTGTGCCCAGAAGGTTTCCTGCTCTAGGGTTAGTGTGGATCAGTGGTTCTCAAACATTTTTCGGCTTATGGACCATCTTAAAAAAAACATCCTATAGACAACTTTACTTATGCTGACACCTCATGAACAACTAGTCAACACTGTGTTGCACAAACTGTATTGCACATTATGGAACTTTCCGTGGAACAAAAATTCCAGGTGTAGGTGGTCCACGTTACGCACAGGACTCGACTTTAGTGCATCGTTGTTTGCACTAAAACGTTTTCCCGTTTTTAGCGTTTGTAAAAATGCTTGTATGCAGTGCATTGTGCATGTTTGATTCGGTTGTTTTTAATTACACCTTGTCAGGATGCTTTTGCTCTTTGCTGAGGATTGTAACGTTGTTAGAAATGCTGTGAACTGTCGCTAATGCAGATGAACGCTTTTACTTCAAGGTAAACAACAGTGAAATATGTTTCTCTTAATGTAAGCCCTAATTTTGTTGATTTCCAATATTTTTGACAAATATTTCTCGTGATAGTGTATGAATAGGATGTTTGTAAATTTTTTTTCCTAGAAAACTGATACGTTTTTGTTAGGAAACGAATCGACATGAGAATGATTATCAAGTTGCATGGAATGTTTACTACGTTATTTATGATCTGCCTTTCTTGTTGTAGAGTTTCACAGTGCTTGCCTTGTTTTAGGTTTCTATACCTACGTCCACTGCGTTGTAACAATTTTTGTTACGCTCGACATTTTCGCTTTCCACTTTATTTTGGAGAGTTGTTTTCTGTCATGTGGTGCACAAAAATTTTTTTCTGTTCTTTTCCTGAACGCAGAGGCGTAACGATGTTAGACGGTGCCCGGGGCAAGAAGCAAGTTTGGCGCCCCCATGTTCGAATTTGAGGTCTTTTGGAAGCAAAGGCACTGTATTGAAGAAAGTACTGTACTTGTGACATTGTTAGGACTTTTCGGTGCCCCCGCAATCATTCGGCGCCCTCAAAGTGGTTCGGCGCCCGGCGAATTGTGCCCTCTTTGCCCCCCATCGTTACCCTGCATGAACGTAAAAGTGCTTTCATTCGGTAACTTCATGTTCGCATTGCAGAAACGACACTTGAATTACGCGTTGTGGTGACTGATGATATTCCTGAAGATAAATCTGTCTTTGTGTTTGTGGAAACATTAGGACTAATAGTTTCAATGCATTCAGATGCTACGAGACCATTTGAAAGGTCAGTTTCAAATTTTACTTGTTATGAAATAAAATAAAGTACGTTCTTAATTTTGTTTTTTTGTGATTCTGGCATGGATTGATTACAACAGTAAAGTCAAACATTTTCCTTAGTTCGCGGGTTAGGTTTTTAGCGCTTAATTTACTGCATCTCGCTAGGAGTTTGTTAGTAAGTCATGCGAATATTTATGCAATAAAGGCATTTCTTCAAAAATAGCGTTGTAAGCCTTTGCGTTTTGGGAATTATTCATTTTGGCCAGCGCAGTGGTTACGACACGTACTGATTTATGAATAGTTGAAGTTTAAAAAAGCATTTGCAAGTGACACGTCGTCACAAGTCGTAAGATGAGCAGTCACCTAATCGTTCAAAGAAAAAGGATTTTCAACAACCTGTACAGCAATATTATTTCTCCATACCTGTTCTTGGTGACTAATCCAGGCAAATGATGTGAAAAAATCTTGTAGTTGACAATACTGCTCCAGATGTTTTCTTTTGTGTAATTTCTGTGAAAAGGCAAACTTCATCAAAAAACAACAATTTACCTGATAATAATAGACCTATGAATGGGCCCATGACTATTGAGACCAATTCGTTTGAGACCATTCATTTGAGACCACGCTCGTACGAGAACACGTCATTAGAGACGACACTGAGTTTAGACTTATTCATTGGAGACTACTTCATTTGAGACCACAATCATTTGAGACCACGTTCTTTTGAGACTTGTTCATTTGAGACCACATTCACATGAGACTTTTTCATTTGAGACCACATTCATTTTAGATCACATTCATTTTACGCTATGTTAAAGTAAAGTTGTTTTGATTTACTGTGAATCACATCTTATCATCTACCTTTCACTTTTTTACGGGAGACCAGAAGTTTTGCAAGGTTACTCTTCGTTTGAAGTTTTGTAAGATTACGCCCTTCCGTGTCCAGGGTAACTCACGCTGGGTTGTGAATACACCCGCACTTTGAAACATCGCAGAGGCCAGAAAACTCTTCATACCTCGGGTTTGGAAAGGAGTGTTGCACTTCCGTAATGTCATTTTGTTACACCAAGCGAAAGAAGTATATGTTTTGCGTTCCTGCTCGTTTTCTTCATCGCGGCGCCGCAATATTTTCAGTTTTTAACTGAAAGACGAGAAAAGAAAAAAAAATTGCGTTGGTCGAAATAATCACAGGAGAAAATCAATTTTGCGACTTTTTAGAAGAGAAATGCAACTGGGTATGAGCAAAATGTCTGACGCTTGATCTCTACAAGTACGACTGTTTTAATAAAAAGCGTTAATTCTGAAGAAAATCTCACAATGTCTGAAATAGCACATTGCTATTGAGCCAAATAATGAGAACAAGTTTCTCACCCGAATCTTTTGAAAACAATGAAGATGCGGTGACTTCTTCATTTTTACTGAATATGTTTCAAAATGATCGTTATTTGAAAAGTTGCAGCGAATTCTGCTATTCTTCGGAATTAAGGTTATCTGCTAAAACAGTCGCACTGAAAGAGATCACGCGTCAGACGATTTGCTCATATCCAGTTGCATTTCTCTTCTCAAAAGCCACGAAATTCGATTTTCTCCTGTGATTGTTTTGACCAACGCAAAAAGATGTTTTTTTCTTCTTTCGTCTTTCAGTTGCAACTGAAAATATTGTGGCGCCTCTATAAATGGAACGGGAAGGAACGCAAAATATATGATTTTTTCACTTGGTGTAACAAACTGACATTACAGAAGTGCAACGCTCCCTTCCAAACCCAAGGTATGAAGAGTTTTCTGGCCTCTGCGATGTTTCGAAGTGAGGGTGTATTTACAACCCAGCGTGAGTCACCTTGGACATGGAAGGCCGTATCCTTACAAAACGTCAAACAAAGAGTCACCTTGCAAAACTTCATTTCTCCCGCAAAGAAGTGGAAGATAGATCATAAAAATGTGATTCACAGTAAATCAAAACAGCTTCACGTTAACGTGGCGTAAAATGAATGTGATCTAAAATGAATGCAATTCCAAATCAGTGTGATCTCAAATGAATGTGGTCTTAAATGCAAAAGTCTCATGTGAGTGTGGCCTCAAATGAATGGTCTCATATGAATTGGTCTCAATTGTCTGCACACCCCTATAAATGGATAGGTGCTTATAAGTGGTGTTTGATGATAAACTTTGTGAGATGCGTGAAAAAAACGTTTTTCAATTTGTGTAAAATCTGCATCGAACTTTTTCGATCAACGTCAGTGTATTTTCCATTATCAGCAGTTTTTTGAGAGAAAATTAGTGACGAACACTAAACTATCGAAGCACTGAAGTAAAAGACGAAAACATGACTCAGTTTCAAGCTATGTAGGAACATTTTGGTATGCACGACTTGCACGTATATAATGCGTTTTCGTTGTAATGAAGAAAGTGTAAAAATTTCTTTTCACAACAAGGGTTTCTTTCAGGATTTCACACACATTTGTTGGAGTGCCCAGGAGAGAGAAGTTTATTACGTATAAGTACGTGTTGATCAGCGGTGCGGATAGCTCCAGTGTGGACTGGGAATTTCTCCCGGAAAGCCATGAAACGGTTGCATACAGGAAATTAGAGCTGAAGGAAGGTAGCCCGTGACGAAAATTTGATTGTTTCTCCTTGCGGTCGCTGGCATTTGTGTCGATCATTGACGGGGTGTCGACATTGCCGTTTTACTGGAATTATTTTTGCGTGCAATTGACATATTGTTGAACCCAGTCACACTTTTACAATGAAGAAATATTCGTAAGCGTTTGCATTTCTCCCTGCAAATGCCAGAAATTTTTGACCTATGGTGTTGTTCCAGATTCAAACACTTTCATTCAGTTCGATGTTGCCACATTCAAAGATTTGGCTGTTTGCCACGAGCTTGAATCGATTTACCACCACGAGAGTGGTTACCACAAGCACTTTCCGGAGTTATATGCGATAAAAGGTTGCAGTGATGAAGAAGCCAAACTCCCCGTTGCTGTTTTTGCCAATCAACTGTCTGCATTGTTGGATCAGCATTCTGTCGTGTTTGATGGAAGTGGAGTTGCAATACCACCAATCAAACTTCAGGAAATTTGTGTAAGCGGAAAATGAGATACAAACATGAGTCATACATAATGAAAACATAAAGTACTCAGCCACGGCTCACGTTTAAAGTTTGCACAGTCACCCTTTTCTGTCACAATTGTTTTTTGCGCCATTCGAAAACTGCTGCCAGCTTTCAGATTCATCAAAATTCATGGTGCTAGTGGTCAAGAAATAACATGCCGCTTACAAATCTTGTTGTAACTTCACCTAAAGTGCTATCAAGGGTGGACAACGCAAACTGTCTGATAAAAGTCTATTTTTCAGCTCAACATTATTTATCATAAGTAAATTGTTAAACCGCCATAGTGTTTTCAAAACGAGTTTTTTGTATTCGACAAGTGTCTTTGCAGGATGCAGAAATAACAACATATCTTGACAAACACAAATCAATGCCAATAGTTCCACAAAGAGTTCTTGTCTACGCTACCTTTCTTCATTTTGGGCGAAACAGTGCTTTCAAAAATCCAAAATACGAAGAATCACTATGGCAAAGCATTGCTGAAGGACTTCGTTTGACTGAAATGTCGGAAAAGCAATGCATTTTTGTCTACGAATCGTTAACGACGCACTTTGGGGAAAAGTAAGATATACTTTCGTTTTTGAAATTTATCTTTCTCTTCATGTAGTTTCGTGTACTCGAATGATCACTTCCACTGCTGAAACACAAATGCCCTGTACATGAAGCAAAACGATTCTTGCTCTTTTTGCATTTGCATTGTTTGAATTTTTGTGGCAACGGGAAAGACAAGAATGCGATTTAAGGAAGTGGTGGTAAAAATGTTAAAATAAATCAGAAAACATAGTTTTGTGAGCAAAAAAAATTATCTCGACCATTTCCATGGCATGTATCTGGGACCCCATGTTAAAGGAGACGCATTCACTGTTATTTTATCTTTTACACATCCATAAGTATCTTAATGTAACATCAGTTATGTATTTTGAGCCATGCACGCATAGCATCTTCGGCATTTTTTAACTTCGCAAAAAGGCAAGTGCACATGAAAAGACATTTAGAGACACTTTTGGACGAAGCTGGGGGGAAATAGTGGCTAGCATTGCAACGAGCTAATCAGAGAAGATTTAAGTTGTTTTTTTAAGTTAAATGGCATGCCTTTTTCAAATATGCAAATGCAAAAAAGGCATAACGCAGTAACAAGTTTTTTTGATGTCAGAAGCAGGAACTTCATGACCGATACGAGATGCGAAGTTCCAACTTCGTTGAAAGTAAGTACGGAAAAAACAACGCAAAGATAGGTGCGAAACCGCCGGCAGTTTGTGCTGTTTTTCTGAGAAAATGCAAGTCTCCTTTGTTTGGGAATGCTTATTTGGGTTATTTTCTGAAGCCAAAATGCTTTCACCTTGAAACAAGAAAACCCCAAACACTACAATCCAACGAGATCAGCCCTGTCGTTTCAATAACAAGACTTCAGTTTTCTGACTGGGCGAGTTGACGTTTTAAGTTGCCAAGCCGAAGCAAAACTGTTGCTATGGTTTCAAAGAAATAAAAAGACACATTTTCGGTGCAACAAACATTGCAAGCCAATAGCAACGTGATATATGTCTTTGTTGAAAGTGCATGCGGGTATAAACCCAAACGTAAGGTTACCAACCATTTTGTGGCTCCCTGAATCGATTGTTGCCATGAAAGACATAGTTTATCAACAAATTTCGAACGTCCTTTTATCGCCAGAAATGATACGATTTCTGGACTTCACATAAAACAAATGATATTTCTCAGCTAAATTAAGCTTTCAGAAATCGTTAAATAAATTCTTTGATAATTTCACCCAAACACCTTTCCTTTATAGAACAAAACCTCTTCACCCTATGCAGTTTAAAAGAAGTTTGTTTGTTGGATACTAGGATGATTAAAAAAGTTTCGAATCCAATATCCAGTGTTAATTATGCTGCAAATGTATCAGTGCAAACAACAAACTGATTCCAACATAAGCAGAAGTGTGAGAGGTGGAAAGCAGCGCCAAACACTTGTGCGCAGAAACAGCAAACTCAATCAAGTGAGGATCAGTTTTTCAGTACAGTTTATGAAACATTACAGGAGCGACACTACGCGTTGCTGCAAACACAATTAAAAAACTTGCAGTAAATCAAATGCGCCACTGCAATTCGTGGTACAGTGTCGTCATCAATCAGCAACAACAAATGCGTAGTTATCCTGTGTCTTCAAACAATAAAAAGAGCAATGATTCAACCACAGGCCAATCGATTTGTCATGTGAGTTTTCATAGTTTTTACGTTATTTTTCATCTGAAATACCAGCAGTTCTGCACAAGTCAAAATGTCACTAACGATAAATAGACCGACCAATGATATGTGGCGTACTCACGTGGAGGCGATCGCACACGCGTTGCGTCATAGGATGTTATTTGTTATTTCACGTTATTCGTTTATCTTTCAGAGTCGAAAATGCACCGTGCTCTAATAATTGGTTTCACTTAAACTGAAAAACTGATGTCATGGTGTTTCCATCTTCCCTATACGCTGCAGTTGTAGTGGGGCAATGGAACCGGTTTGCATACGATTTATATGAAATTCAACCATAAACTATGATGCGGTGGTCTGGCCTTGACTTACCTGTCTACATTCTACGCAGGAGAATTCAAATTTGGACGCGATGCGAACTAAGGATTTTTATGTCGTCTTGACGTTGAAAAGAAACTGCTGAAACCAATGTATGCGATTGACGTTGAAAAGAAAAAAACTGCATTGGGCAACTGCTAATTTAAACCTTGGCGTTACATTAAAGGGAATCACACACATTGGTTTCAGCAGTCGGTTAGATGATGGTGGCGAAAAAATGTAAAGCATGTTTGTGACCGCACAACGAATAAGAAGCGCAGCTACCCAGAGGTTTGCCATGGTTACCATCGCAAAGCGCAAGTTATTTTGAAAACAACAGTACCGCTCATGTGATAATTTAAGATACGTTTTAGATTTTGGGAAAGCGATTTCAAGCAAATCGTTGATCTGGAAAAACCTACCTACCAAAATCTTCTAATGCTTCCTTTGACCTACATCATGATGAACAAGGGAAGTCGGGAATATCGAAAAGACATTTGGAAAAAGGCCAAAAAATTTTGTTTGCTTTCAAATCCGGCAAGGATGGTTCAAAATGATGTTCAACAAAGGTACTGTACAATTAATCGCACGAACAACAACTTGTAAATAGAGACAGTCATGATTGCTTTTCGTTCTATCTAACGCAGTGTGTGTACGAAAAAACTATGTATGTGTTCGGTGTAAAGTGTAGTTACATCAATGTACTAGCATTTTCTATTATAGGCGGTTGGCACTGTAGACATTGTGAATCGTTCACTGTATGCGTATGAAAATTTTTCCCGTTGCAAACAGTTTCTTATACATTTACTCCAATTTGTACGGTTGGGTATAAATTGTTAAGTTTCAGTTTCAACAAAGAGTTTCATTTTTGCTTTTAGAATGCAATGAATGATCTGTATCTCACAGTAATATAATTGTCGTCAGGTAACCGTATCCAACCTTAATTTTAAGACCACGGTTTACTAATCGTAACCCATTCCTATCTTGAATAAAGTTGTTCAACAAGTTAAAGCTAACCTTGCAAGGAACAAGCATGGGCTGATGGTGTCATTTTTTATGGTTTTCAGATTGTTGGTAGAAAAAAAAGATGTGTTTAAAACAATGTTTTCAAGACAAATGTTACCGAAAATCGCAAAAATGTACCAGAAATGTTTGGCGTCTGAATCCGCTTTTGAAGTGCTTTGGAAAGATGAAACTTTTTTGGAATGGTTTGATATGGTCAAGCTTTTAAAATCTACATCGAAAGAAAAGAATGTTTTTCGGTCAATTAAGGTTCGTTTATATCCGCTAGAATATTGTTTGCTAATCTTTACAGAAAATTTTTTAAAGTTTAGTCTGCTCGTAACTGATTTGATTTTTTAAGGAACAAAAAATACGCCAGTTTGCTCTCGTCACATTGCAAATTATTTTGATATTTAAAAAGTAAAAAAGCATCGCTATTTTTCTACCTTATTCTGCTGTCCTAGTTCAACGGTAGTGTATTGATGGGGTTTTCATCAAGGTCTGTTAAACCCAGTATTTTTACCATATGGTATTTAATGTCGATTGAAGTGATTGGTGCTTATTGCAAATATTTCTACGTTTTTGTAATTAATCTTCCCGTTTTCTTATTATCAAGCGAGGCATGAAGTTTATTTGCACCTAAAAAATCGCCACCATATTCCATTTCAAAGAGGCAGAAATACAGTACTTTATATGACATTCAATTTTATATCATGGTGTGGCGCTACTGCTTTCTATTCTGACGAAACCAGTTACTACGTTTGATCACGTGGTTGGATGACAATCGCTTTCTATTTCTGACGAATTGCTTTGCACGAGCCTAAGGGTTCAAAAAGTACAAAGCTCTTTTTCCAGCAGTTTTTGAGATGATTAAGCTCTATAGTTTTTAATGGATGCTTACGCCGAAAGAACTACTGGCCAAGGAATTCCTCACGTTGCAATATCCAAACCCGAGTTTTGCTCGACGACCGCAAATTTGAAGAGAAACTAGTCTACGCAGAGATGTAGGGCTGGAATCCATCAGCAAAATTTTTAAATGGTCATCGGTTTCGCGTGACACTACGCATCTTCTGTCCTACAGTCTTGTTCAAATATACTTGAAGAGAGTTACGTTCCCACCACACACTGGCGGACTTCACAACCGCACCTATCCTGTCCCGCGACAATCTACGCCAGATGCACCCCAACATATTTCTTGCAGGAACTTTTGGAATGATTTTAAGTAATGCGCAGAAACGAAACTGTTGAAAAATGCATTTAGCTGTTCGAGTTTGCTGCATCATGATAAAAAACATTTCAGAATCAGGCATGCAGAACGCAGATTCAAGAGCATAACAGTTAGTAAAACTTTTTGTATGGTAAACAAAGAAGGCTTAAAACGTGAATTTCATGGTTGTAACGCCATATTACAGAAAACGTTTTGCATTAAGGCTGACTTGCACCTGCTTGTCACAAATATATTTGCGAAAGCCGTCCATGAAAAACGATTTCCCAAGCTTGCGTTTAGATTTATACCCGTTTTTCCTAGCTGAGGGAAATTTTAAGCAGTAGTCCTGTGACTGCGTGTTTTCTGTTGTTTTGTCCGTATAGATAGGCCTATGTATTACGAGTAGTAATTTTAAAAATGAAGATACTGCAAACTCGGGCTGTTTTTTTGTGATTTCTACGCATTTTTAAAACGAGGGGATGCGAACGTCACTTTACTTTTATGAAAGGGCTGCCAGCTTCAAAAAAGGTTAGGAGCCTACTTGAACTTCCATGCCTTACTGCTCATAAGAAACAAACTCAGTGACTTTTTGTTATTGCTTACCTGAAATTATCCGCTTATACTGTACTTTGGCATGCAGTTGCTCAGATCCACGAGCAAATCATTCGAGGGTTCAAACGATTCCGATACTTGTTTTTCAAACAAAGTAGAGAGAAAAAAACGGATTCGCACAAATGTATTGTTGCAAAGGGCACCAGAGTAGACAGGGTTTTTGTGCACAATTTCTGGAAATTTTGCATGGTTAGGTTACCGGAAACATTCAAGTTCTATGAAAGCGAACAGCAATCTCGGCATAATTGCGCCATAAACACTTAAACGTCACAATGTGCTTACAATCGCATCATCGGTCATCTTCAGCATGATAACCCCAGCGTGAAGCAGAAACAGCAATGCACGCATTTAGCAATTTAAATTGTTAAATTAGTAACGCTAGTTGGAATGATGACGCTGGATAATGTTTTTTTGAGTAATAGCATTTGCAACCTTTCATAAGCGTCGGTTCGTATGTCCGAGAACACATAAACTCTCACCATCGCATTTCGCATCCCCAAAAATCTTGTTACAGACCCACAGGGATCTGGGAACCCCCGTCAGGGTACCACTGATTTAGACTAATAACGAACGGCACTGCGTTTTGTAGGTATACATTCTATTCTCAACCTTTTCCAATCTCTGTATTCCTTTGCTACAATCGACTCAGTTCATCCATTTCTGTCTCAGTCCAATTTGATGTCACGTGGATTAGCACAAACCTGAATATTATTCTCTGTCACGCGGTATTTTCCAGCACTCTGGAAAAACTAGTGCCGCCCCCTATAGCTAGGAAACGTCAAAACAATTGCGAAACTCAGTTTATTTTGGCGAGAAGTAATCAGGGCCTCTGAGAAAAATTATACCAGGGGGTACGAGGACCGATACCGGGCCCCTAGTATCTGAGTCCTCGTCAAAACTTGTATAGGTTGTTTGTACAGTAATCAGAATATAGATAAAACAGCTACCATGCTAAAATTTTCAAATATAGCTACCAGCTCTGCAGTTGGAGAAAACGACCATCAGTTTTCGGCTTTGATTACAGAAAAACTTTGCCTGCGTACTTTCATCCTCTCGGGCCCCAGTACGTCCCGGGCCAGGGTAAGATGTACCTCTTGTACCCCTTTCCGTAATCCCTGCGCACAATCATTGCAATGGAATTAAAACATGAACCTCCTACACTAAGGCCATGTGCGGTGAAACACTAAAGGCTTGATCTGAGTAGAGAAAGTACTCGACAGTTTATTTTTATTTATTTTATGTATTTGGAAACAGCCAATGATGACAGGTCACGTCCTGAAATAATGGCGACGCAAAGACAAACAAAATAAGAAGGCGCACACACACACACAAAATAATACAAAGAGAAACCATGTAGATGGTAAAGGTATAAAAGGGTGATTGATTTGATAAAAAAACACGTGTGCTTAAACAGGCTTACGGACGGATTTTTAGATAGATCTGGATGTCCAAACAGAAGTATTTTGGTCAATGCGATGCAATTTAGTGAAGTAAATTCAGAACGGAAAAATATATTTTCATCAACAAGAATCTTGCAATCTTTGGAAATCAACATTTTGCGTGATGTGTAGGTGTAAGAACAGTAAAAAATTATATGAAGTTCAGTCCTAATAGAACCGCATTGACAGATCTGATTATAGTGGCATCTATGTCCAGTTTGCTATGCCCAAACGAAGCATTCACAGGATCGCAGTTACGTTTGTTTTGCAACCATGCAAATGCCAAACATTAGTTTTTTTGGTAAGGAACAAGTCTGATACTTGGATCAGAATTGGCGTGAACTTAATTTATGAATGGCAGTGGGGAGAGAGTTCTAGAGTTTTGAGCCTTTATGGAAAAAAATTGTGAGTTTTACAGTAGGTTAACTGAATATTCGTATGGAAACGTGAAGAGGAGTAGGAAAGATTTTTAAAAAAATTAGGAGCAAGGGCGGATATGAATGAAAGGCATGGTTCAAAAATTGTGGTACAGAAGACTAAGAATGCGAAACTGATGACGGGCAAACAATGGCGTGAGACCTAATTCTGTACTCCAGCTGTGGCTGATTGAAATGCATTTGTGTCACTTTATTGTGCTGTGTCTAGGGCACTGGCTACCACCCCGGGACCCTTATTCCCCGGGACCCTACCACCCCGGGACCCTTATTATACCCTTACCACCCCGGGACCCTTATTCCCAAAGATATTGGCTTGGGGACCCTCGTCTGCGTTGTCATTAGTCAAAGTTGTTGTTGTTGTTGTTGTTTATGCATCTTGAGTTCACTTTGGCATTCCTTCTGGGGACCCCAGATTTTTCACTGGGGACCGCGAACCACTAGGTTTAGGGGACGGGGATGCATTTACAGGTTACCTTGTGTTTGCTCATGTTTTGAAAATACCACGTGTTTAACGTCGTTGACGTACATTTCATTTCAGAACTTCGTGAAGAAGGGAAATACAGTGGAACGTCTTGCTGAGAAACTAGAAAAGGAACTTTCTACCAAAAAACAACGCCGGTTAGTATGATAATAATCATTTCAAAATTTTGGTTTTCTCTTTGTGGAATGAAAAGATTAGGTGTGTAACACAAATTTCATATGCTTATTGCAATTTGTTTCAAAGTTATGCTTCAGGTTATGTATACTTTTTACGCCATTTGATGAAAGAGAGCAGATTTTTGTAGCCAAGTGCTTGAGAAGATGGCTTAGACGTGTATGGCGTTTTTTGTACATCGAAACGTTATAAAAGAAAAACTGCATACATTATCAACGGCATTTTTGACGCCAAGTACAGAATTAACAATCAACGATAGTCGAAAAGTGAGAGGCCTTAACGAATAACTTAAAAATGTTTAACATGACATAAGCCAGGTTCAAGATTTTTCATGCATTTATGTGAGTCGTATCACGATTTCAAAACAAAGTCATGTCAAAAACGCAGCGCATCCACGCACTAAGACACTTGTGAGTGTTTCACATGACGCCAAACGTGGTTACCTCTTGCTGCTTTGCGCATCAAACAGCGAATTTGATGTGGGGTAGCACAAAGACTTTTGCAAAGGACAATTTTGTTAGTTAAAATGTTTTTGTATTTTTGCAAGCTGTTGGTTATGCAGCAGATTTACCTGATTACGCTAAAATAATCTGCAGCATGTGTTTGCTGTGATGTGAACGAATCATTTTAACTCGAATTAACACGTTTTGATGCTGTCTTCGTTTGAAAATTATTCAGGCACAGCTTGCAACATTTGCATACTAAATATTTGGTTTTGTCTCTTTATTTTGTTCTTTAGGACGGATGTTACAAGGATACGGCAAATACCGTAATTGTAAGTTCTAGAAAAAATTGTTTTTCTGCAGATCACGCGTGCATTGATTGCATCGCTTGAGCTTAGTACAGTCTTTTGCACTTTCGGTGAGGTCAGGTTCAATATCAATTTTCTGTAAATATACCGGAGTGACCAGGAAAAGGTATTGTGTCTATAAACAATATTGAGTTTGTTGTTATTTCAGTCATTTCAGTCAGAATGGAGATCCTCGCGGCGAAGATTCAACCGACGTTGGGAACGTTGCTTTGTCTATTCTCACAAATCTGTGCAACGAAGCAGCCGGAAGTGGTTCATTTTCAGATGATAATTCTAATGCGATTTACGAGATGTCAAAACTCTGCATACTTACTGCTCCGGTTTGTAGTTTTAGTAGTGGTTATGAAATGATAAATAAAATAATGTTGTATTGTTTTTTTTTGCTATTTATCACCGTCATAGTAGAAATAATTTTTTTGTGCGTAGCTAAGTAAATGTCACGTTTATGCGAGAAACGTAAACAACTACAACTGATAAAAGATGTTTTTGGCTGTCCACTGTCGATTCCGCAATCAAACGCATTCCTGCGTGGATCCATAGAAAAATCGGGATGTTTTTTTTTGTTGCAATGGCAAATTTGAAACCAGCGCACTCAATTAAATGCGCTTGTTCTAGGCTAGGGTGTCCTGCAACAAACTTGATTTCAAATGTCACTAATTAATCAGAGTTGTTAGAGTCTCAATAAAAATCATTTTCAAATGCGGAAGGTTTACTGGCTCCATTTAAAATGCACACCTAGAGACATTCAAAATTTGTTTCAACAATCTATCTATTTTCGCTAAAACTGAAAACGTGGTAACAATAATTGCCCATAAATCACATTGAGACAATTATAATGTTGAGACTCGTATTCAAATTTTTAGAGCAATAGTAAAACCATGCGACACTTGAAAACTACGCGCAGCACACGTAAGCAACAACCTTGTCATAAGCTAATGGTTGGAATATGGAACATCACTTTACTTACAGTGAAACAACACAAACTGGTTGAAGAAACCAAGCCATGCTGTATGGATATTGTTGGCATCCCTTAGACCGAGCGCAGGGGTTATAAAATTTTGGAGGTGCGCGATGGGCGGGGTGCTTTCTAGTCTGGAATTAATGTAATGAAATTAGTCAAGATTTAGGTGGGGATATTTGTAAGCTCCCAGTTAGCAGTTTGTGTGTTGATGAATGGATGTCACTTGAAGGAGGGGTTTTCGTGTTGAGGTTGAAGTTGCTGGGCCACTTCCTGTGTTTGATATAGATGTACCGCCCAAACACAAACTGCTTGGTATCCGGAATTCTTGGAGGTAACGGTTGGCGCCTTGCGAAGAATTATGTTGGTTGAACACGCGCCGCAAAAGCTGGTGGGCTGGTTTCGAATCCTGGTCTGGTCATACCGAACATTTGAACAACGGTACTTGCGGCCTGTCCAGCCACGTGCTCGGCGCTGATGGGCGGGTGCAAGAAACATTTCACGCGTGGTGCTGCCATTAACTCGCCACCAGTGCATCATTCACTGCGAAAGCAGCAGCGTGATGCACGGCGCAAGCAAGCGGAGATGGGCGCTGGAGACCACTCGTGACACTCGGGAAGGAGTACTAGTGTAAACGAAACTGAACAGAACTGCATCCATGATTATTTTGGGAGACTCCAACGCGCACGTTGGACACGACGCTGGTGTAGAGAAGGTTGCGATCTGTCGACATGGTGATACAAACTTAAATTACAATGGAAAGTTCCTGCAACTGTACTGCAACGCACTGTGCATCGTGGATACTTTTTTGCCAACGCAGGCGTTTGCACAAGAACACCTGATGCTGGAAATTCGCTGGGTCGGTGACCCATTGATTTCTGCATCGTTTCAGTTGACATATTCCAAGCAGTGTTGGACGTACGTGTCACCACGAGTGCAAAACTTGTCAACCGATCACTGCTTGTTTGTCTGCAAAGTACCATGCCAACGGGTCCTGCATAAACGTGCAGAAACAGAAGTTCCTACCAAACACAATGGGAGTCTCTGGTGGACATGGATGTGAGAAAGATCTTTGCAGACATTGCAACGTCCTTTTTCTAAAAGCTCTTGGAATAAGTAGCCTTCAAGGCCTGGCTTCAAAACAAAGTCAAACCGCTGTATTTGTGGTACGCTGAGGTGTAAAAATCTGCATCACTGGTGTAGGAGGCGGGGATGCAGGGGGTTCAACCGAACCCCCAAAAATTTTGATTTGGTGAAAATCCAGGCAAAATCTGTGGACATTTGGGCAAAATGTGTGAAAACCTTTGCAAAACTGCTGTATGTGGTTTGAATTAAAAAATGGCACCAAAAATGAACGTGCGGACGCTTTTTATTGTAGGTCATGTGTTTTGGGTAAGTTAGGGGAATTTTGGGCAAGTTTGGGTGACATTTGGGCAAAAATGGTGCTTGAAGTGCCTTGATTTGAGAAAATGCTCTCGACATGAAATGAAATGCAGTCGTTTTTTTTGAGGTCAGTTTTTGGAGTTCTTTCGGGCAGGTTTGGGGAAATTTGGGCAAAAATCCTTTGCGCCCCCAAAAATTTGGCTGCTCCTACACCTATGATCTGCATCCTAGTATTCTGGCAAACTATCCTGCGTCTACGCGGCAAAAGGAGTATCGCTACATCAACAACAACGGTGTCCTATTCAGCAATGATGAGGACATCTTTGGCAAATGGAAAGAGTATTTTAATTCCCTTTTGAACCTTGTCACCCTCATACTATGGAGTTGCATTTGGGTTAGCACAAGACCACAGCATCCACGGTGGACGAATTCGTCTTAGGTGCTCAAACACTGGAGGCTGGGAAGACTGGAAGTTGTGATGAAATCCGACCTGAAAACCTAAACAAAAAAGTTCCATGGCTAACTCATGTGTGCCAAGTGGCCTGGCGTTTTGAAGAGGTGTTGAAAGACTGGCAAGCTGGGATGATCACCCCCATGCACAAGAAGGGAGACAGGATAGAATTCACTGGCTATCGAACAGCTCTCTCCTTAGCCTCTCTGGAAAAAATTTATGCCAAGTGCTTTGAACTATATGCAGCGAGATAATTGAACCAAAGCTGGAGGCTACCCAGTGTTGTTTTCGTCCTGGCGCAGCACTGCAGACCAAAATTTCACTCTCGAAGAAATTTTTTACAAATCTTGGGAGTATGCCAAATAACTTTTCGCTTGTTTATCGACTTGGAGAAAGCATAGGATTGGATTCCTCGAGAAAATCTTTAAGGAGTGTTGATGCAGTACGGCTTCGACAACCGCCTGTCGTCGTTTTCATGTTCAGACGTTTACGAACATGTCGGCGGATTTACGTAAAACTCGTGGAGTGAATTCCAACCTGGGTGTGTGATGCCATCCACTCTTTTTCTTTGCCTACATGAATTGTGTAGAACAGTCACACTCACGTCGTTGAGGCCGTCACTGTTGGAAACTGTAGGGTCAACCGCTTGATTTTCGAAGGCGATTGATTCTTGCATTCTCTGAACAGGGCATTCGACATGCTCTTGATCGGTTTTCTGCTGCGTTCAAGCCAGAATAAATGTTAGCACTGAAAAAACGAAGTGTGGTGTCTTTCACAAACCCATGTTAGTGTGAGTTGAAAGTACGCTTAAATACAGTGCAGAAGATTGAGAAATTTAAAGTACCTTGGCGTGGTGTATACGAGTGACTGAAGGAGGAACAAAGAAATTGATACACGGATTGTCAAAGCAAACGCGGCCACGCGACTAGAAAGCTCCAGGGAAGGTTGGCGGGATGAGCCGTTCTGGTTGCTGAAAACTGTGAGGTATATTTAGACGTCTTAAGTTTTGTTTCCCCGCAACCCTCCCGAGAGGAGAAACGTGTGAAAGTAAAGTTAAGTAGACCAACCATGAACAAGCAAGTGTTGTTTCGATCAGCGTATAACACGAAAAATCGTACTTTAGAATATGTAATCAAGTGTTGAGCAGCCCACGGTGCCATTTTTTATTGTGGTGTGCATTGGAAATGCTAAGTTTAAGAAATTTAGAGTTTGTCTTTTGTGTCATCGCAACTGTTTTTCTTAGATATCCGCTAATGTTTGATTAAGTGCTTTTTTTACTTACAATGAAACAGGAGTCTTCAGACAGCGATCGCTTCCATCCTGGAAATTGACCAAATTCAAGCAGTGGTTGGAACAAGAAATGATTTTGACTCCGTTTTGTTTTGTTGGTTTTAATGTACATGTTGTACCTTTTTTTGTGCGGCATTCTCATGAAAAATCATTTTACAGGAAAACGTCGATGAAGTTGTTAAAAATATCCATGCATGGATGATCAAAGATCAAGTTTTGATATTTGGAAAGGAACATGTTGAGGTAGACCCTTTGGATACTTACTAAGCATAAAATGGTCCGAAAAAGTTGTGAAAAATCCCGTTGTACTTGGCTTTAATACTTTCATGATTGGCCAAATATTTTTTCTGTATAAAATCAGAACACGTGCCTGAAAACGCTTGTTTTTTATTCGATTTTGTATTAAGAACAACGCCTGTCTTTGAGCAACGATGCGCGACTTGTAAGTCAGTGACAATTCTCCACAAGATTGAAAGCAGCTAAATCTAACCCGTGAGGTGTTCTACTAGGTAATCGATTTTGCGTTTATGACGCACGTTCGGTCCTGTAAAAGGAAGCAAAAGCCTACGAGTGAAATGACAAAAACTAAGGCAAGATTTAGAAAAAGTACGAGAAGTGCAGATTCAAGCACAGGCTATGACCATCGTGCTGTTGTCAATGAAGGTGAAGAACTAAAAATGGTGCCAAGATAGTCAAACGGTTTATTTAGAGCAGCCGTTTTGTGCAATGTTCGACCGCCGTGGCCTGCACCGCACAGCTACCCAAAGCGAATGGGCTGTACGTTACGAAGGCGGTTTCATCTTTTAAGCGTTTTCTTGCGCAACCCGTTCTAAGAAAATATATTTCGTGCTTCAATACATTTCCACCTTTGATTGAAAGCTGAACAAGCAGTGATTTCCTGTTCGTTTCGTCGAAAAATGATGTCCAGCTTTCGAGGAATCTGCCTGCCATGCTTCGGTTCCATAACTTTACGATTATTCTGCTGCGACTATCCACATTTCAGTGACAATTCTCCACAAGGGTGAAAGCAGTTAAATCTACCGGTTTTACTACGAAATCAATTTTTTATCTGAAACAGAAAGCATGATATGGAAATGATTTAGCTGCAACAAGAGTTATTTCAACCACTTTACGTCACAAAGTGCTATTTCCAGCTAAACTATCTTTTATGTGTTGCCTTATATATTCGTAAAGGTAAAATTCATTACATCATATACTTGTTTTAAAATGAAAAATTAATAAAGAAATGACAAAACCTTAGAGTGTTTAAGTAAATGATTTATACTATTCTATTTTTGAATTCGTGCGTTTATCATGTTGTACATTTCCCTTTTCCAATATTGTTGTATGAATGCCCCAGGTGTGGTAGTAATGCAATAATGTGCCTTTCGGGACGAATTCAACGTAGGTCAGTGCTATTCAACACGGACTCTGCGGAACCCTAGGGTTCCGCAAAACATGTAGCAGGGTTCCGTGAGTTTCAAGGGTTCCGTGAGGGCTCATCATTTTTTAGGGGAAATGATTTGTTGCTTCAGTATGTTGATGCGTCGTCATTATGAAATTTTTAAAATCAGCGTGCCGCATTCAGGCATCTAAAAACAGCATTCACTGTTGAGCCATGGCTTACAAAGTATGAAGCAGTTTGCTTCAACAAAAACGTACATTGGCAGTACTATGTCCAGCCTCAAAAACCAATTTGATTGTCTGTGGTTCCAAGGAAAGGAGAGATACATGATAGTATTAAGTGTTCAAGTAGCTTTGAAACCACTGTGGCCACTGCCACAGGTCTGTAGTTTGATGTGTCAAACATATTCCCATTCTTGTTTTTGCATATGGGCAATATCGTTGTGTTTAAACAAGAGTTGGGTATATACCCGTGAACAATGCACATATTAAAGAGTTCACTGAGAAAAAACACAGAGATTCACCTGCATACAGCAAGTGCTCTGCAGACATACAATCAGGCCCTGGTGCCTTGTTCAAAGGCAGCTTTTGAAGAAGTGATGTCAGCGAAACAACAGAACACATGGACATTTCATGACCCATATAGTTCTCCTTGCAGTCTGTGCTGTGTTCCACAGACTCTGCACACTCATTGGCAGAGTTTTCAGAGTTTAATATTCACTTGAAATAGTCTTTCCACATTTTAACAATCTCTGAACCACCATTTACCCCACCCACAGATGTTGGTAGTGTTGGGGATTTGGTTTTGGTGTTGACCTTTTGCCAAAATAACTTATTGGTTTTATCAGCCTGCAGTGCTGCGGCAAAGCTATTGGCCCTATGTATTTCTACATCTTTGCGGCATTGCCGCAGTAAATATTTGAAATATCTTTTTGTTTTAACCATGTTCCTGTATATGCCACCAGTCTTGGGTCTATTGGAGTTTACCCATAGCTAGAAGGCTGCCTTTGCAATTTGATGTTTTGATTTGACCACCGAGTTACAGCCAGGAATGTTAAATTTACCGGTATTCTTTTTACCTTCTGTTTTGAATGCAGAGGAACTAGCAGCAAGCAGAGAGCTGGTAAGCTCTGCATACAAATTTTCTATTTCTTCCAGGTGTTTCTCATCTGGACAATTAAAAGTTTTGACAATGCATAGCCTCTGTGTGTAATTGCAATTGGTCAAGTAGGTTTTTGTTTTCATGAAAGTAATCCTCTCTTCACTGAGCCGCAACCTTAAGCCAGTCGATTCGACATGGCTGGGGCTCCGTCACCTCATCATCAAATTTAGGAAGATGTGAGCACTGGATTCTGACTGCTACAGCCCGATGATCAGAAATTATGCACTCTGATAACACTTCCATATTGAAAATTGCTTGATGCACTGAAAAGGATGAGACGAAATGTTCTGTCCAAGAAGTTGTGTTGTGTGCATCACTAATGTATGTGAATGTGTCCTGGGGTAGTGGTGAATAATCGGAAATGATAAAATCATTTTCCATACAAAAGTCTTCTAACAAACCACCAAATGTCTAATGACGAAATATTTGATTTTCATACAAGTCATTCGTGTTTTTTCAATTTTTGTTAATGGGATTCCATGACACACGGGAAAGTATATCAGGGGTTCCGCGATGACAAAATGATTGAAGAGCACTGACCTAGGTGCTAACAAGAGTCAATTAAGCTCCTATCAGAAAAAAAACTGTTGAAGTGTATACCGTAGTTGCAGTATCACTAGTGGCGTAGCGAGGCTAAGTTTTGCCGGGTCCGATCATAAAAGTACCACCTTTTCGCCCCTCAAGTTTGCTTTACAAGAATTTGAAATGAAAGAAGATGATGTTTCGTGCTTATAAAAGATATAAGGAATAATAAGGCGTCTTGAACATCACAATCAAACACTAAAAAACTGAAATGGGTCTTGTATTTCATTGTCAATTATGAGTCTTGTTTTTCCTGCTTGTTGGCATTTTGCTCTTCATTACCCTTCCTATTGTTCCTGCGCTCTTTGCGTATGCATCTATGGACCCGGACTATGTCGTCAAAATTTCTTCTCAGTTGGTGTTCAGTCTCCGGTAAGCTGCACCACTTCGCTTTAATCGTTTACTCATTCCAGGGGATCAAACAAAAGAATTAGGAGCAGTGATGGCGGCATAAGTACTTTACAGATGTAAGCATTTATTCATATTAATATTTCGTGTAGTATCCCGCCGTATACTAATTAAAGTATACATACTGCACATAGCAGGCGATAAACATAAATTTGATAATATAATGTGAGTCACGTAAGGAAGGTTTCATTGTTGTTCACATCACGTTTTCAGTATAAGGGTATTCTTGCCAGTTGTGGAGCAAATAGACACAGACTAGTATGAAGCGCCTACGAGTTGCCTACAACAATTCCTACCGAACTATGCATTATGCACCCAGAAACGTAAGTGTTCACCCATACCAGATTAACCACTATGTCAGCGCCTTTGATGCCTTGTTTAGAAACTGTCTGTATCACTTTCTGATCATTGTTGTGTTTTACCAGTTTGTTCAGGTGATTTACTTAGTAGTTATTCGGGTGTAGTTAATTGCGTATAATTTTTCTGCGTAATTGGAAGACCAACAATAGCTGCAGACATACTGTACATGCGTATGTAATGCGAATGAATTTGTTGCTTCAGTAAGTAATACAATGCGAGTAGTAAGCACTAGGTACTACTAGTATTACAAGCTAAAATATTTCTTCAGACTTCTTAATTTTTTATGTTATCTTCTATGTTCAGAAAATGAAAAAAATTATCAAATAGAGAATAGTTTTATAGCTAGCTGCTCACTTTAGCTATATACCACTTACCAAGGTTTCTTGAATGTAGTTCATATGTTAATGTTGTTATTGTTTAATTCATTCACGTTACAGTAAGTACTCATATTAAACCGAATGAATTTTTATGATTAGTAAAGTCTTTAATCGATTGGTTAATTCAAAGTCTTAACTCGTGTATCTGGTGACAGTAACAAAATGCTTATTTCTGAAAAACTTTTAGCGTGCTTCGTTGCCACTACTGACAGCCAAACTTCATTAACCTTATACTAAGGAGCCGGAAAGTTTGGAAAGGTCGGATGTTTTATCTCCGACTCCGCAACCCTGGCTATGACTAACTACTTTTTGTATTATTCGAGTACTCTTGTGATATGGACCATGAGTCTGACGCAATATAGTTGTTATAACGATTAATAACTCTGTCGGCACTTGCGCGGATCCCTATTGAAGGTGCGGGGTGCAGTTTGATAAAATTAGTCAAATAAGCTTAAAACCCAATCTGCTTGAAAAGTGCTGGCTTGCGGCCTTCATCGTGACCTGCATACGTGATCTAGATATTGGGTTCGGCTTCTTCCAATTTCGCGTGCTTAGTGTTATTCCTTGCCTTCGTTCGTTTGCAGTAGATGTCTATTTCGAAAGCTGTATTACCAAACCCTACTACGTAGGACCTCCACCTTTTTATTGCTCAGCAGTGATTACAACGTCATAAGCTCAAATGTAATCTCACTGAACAACTTTATTCAGCACACCCATTATGAAGTTGTGCAACTGTTTCGGCTAACGTTCCTTTTAAATAAAAACTTTTAATGAAAGCCTTCACCACAATAACAACTGAACATATCATTTGCCCTTGCGTTAGACTTTCACACTAAATTCACTACGTCTAATTAATCAAAATGAGGGCAACACCTTTTGTAAGATTTTTTGTTGGAATGACTTTTCTATGACTGCAAATAAGTGTACCGTGGAACAAAGGAGGCAAACGTACGAAACCTATATATTCCCTATCGACTCGAACTGAATATTTCTACTTGCAGTTCACGCCTACAATCTGAGCTCTAAATTACCCACGCAAACACACTAACTGCATTATCTCACTTCAAGAAACTCATTTTCCGACACCGTTAGGTCATAAAGAAAAACATCACTTCTATTGAAACGGAGCAACGTCACCTTTGCAGAGTTCTTCACTTTAACCGCCAAAATTTTAATGTTGATAAGCCCACCTAGTGACCCGGCCACAGCTTGTGGCAGTTAATGAAAATGTCTCACTGAACATTACAAATACCATGCGAAATGTCAAGAAATGTCCGCCGCCATTGCCTAGGTGTTATGGTGTTCCGTTGCGGCGTTGCTAAGGAGCGAATTATAAGAGAAAAAGGATTAAGCTAGCCTTGAGTACTTACCGTGACATAATGCAAGGCCTTTTTTTATCAAGTTTGAGTGCAGAGGCAAAATAAACCTTGAACTACCGGACCAGTAATGTTTGCTGGTCTGCGGTCGAATGCCATCTCTTTCCTTTCCTCAAAGGATTTTTGACTGGGGTGGGGGAAATGGCTTTGGCTGAAAAGGAAGGTGTAGGGACTGGGGGACAACTTCCCACATGTAAGTATGTCAAAAAGCCCTGGTTTCAAGTCAAACACTGGGGTATTTTAGCACCCTGGATTTGACCCAGACTTTTGAATAAACATTTTATCAATTTGTTCACTCCGCAACATTTTATCAATTTGCTCACTCTACATATTCTTGTTTGAAACAAATTGATATTTCAAGAAAGATCTGTTTTCAGTTTTGGAACAAAATGGTCGCTTTAGGATCACCGTCATCAGATGTATCTGTGAAGTGGAAGACATCATTTTGTAAGGCGTTAGGAAAAACTTTCAGGCAAAAGATGGTACGTAGGTTATCTGTTTGTTGTGTGAGTAAGTAAATTTGCATGAACGTCTTGTTTTTATTAAATCAGATGTTTCTGTCGCTTTACTGATTTTGTTGAATTGAAGTGGCTCGTAAAGTAGTTTCGTAGAGACGTTTTTTTCTTTACTATAGATGGTTCTTTCAAACCCAAGCAAGGTCATTGAAGCCTGGATCAATCTCCGAAAAGGCAATGCTGTCAATGAAGTGAAAAACATTTTCAAAACAGCATTGTTCAGTTACACTCAGCTGGTATGTTAATAAATACATTATCATTGCCACAAAACCAAGAGGAAGTTCGACACATTATATATTAATTAAACCAACAAATAGCATGACTTGTGGTGAAACGTTTGCTGCTTTTCAAAGTAAATTATTACACAGAAATTCCACAAGGTGAGCATTTTTCTTTTTCGAGCTATATCGCGATAAACGTTCATTAAAAAAATCTGTTCAACTGATCTAGTGCCTTTCGCTGTAATGACATTTGCATCGAAAACGAAAATGTTTCGTAAAGATTGATGAAAAATTTTCGATACAGTAAATTGAATTTAAATTTCACGAAAAATTTAAACGTTCTGTTTATTTGAAGTTTCAGTCAAACAAATCCATGCTCATAATGCGCGTGCTGGCTCTTAATATTCTGAATGCTCTAAGAGTAGTATTAATTAATTGTACTTTTGTCACTTAAAATGCAATGTTTTTACACTATAAGCACCCCATTTCGAATTTTGTTATTCCCCATTAACTGTGATCTCTTGATAATAATTCATCAAGAATGAATGCATCCTTTTTTAATATGGCCATCTGGATTTTTTCAGCATTTGTTCAAAATCCCAAGCAGTCGTATAACCTACTGTACTTTCTCGGATTTTATATAAAAAAAAAAAACGCATTTTGAGTGCCAATGCAAACAACGCTGTATGGTCAGTCATTAACAAAGTTTATAACCACTGATTTTTTCACAAAGTAGGATGCCTATGGTTCGAGCCCAGCGCCCACAGCCAACCATACTCGCCAACTCCATTATTGTTCTGAATGTTTGAATTTGTAAAGTTAGAACAGGATTTATCGTACTTATTGACTGCTTGATCAAAATGTTTTGCAGGTGTTTGATAAACTACCGGAAGGTCCAGAGCGTCATAAAATCATCATGTTCCTCGGCAAAACGATAATCAGAGCTTCCTCGTCGGAAAGACTAACCGGAAATTCCTATGACTGTGTGCGAAAAATTTTGAATTGGTCGTTTGCGTCGGACTTTTTTGATCTGTTCAGTAAGTTTGTGTCTTCTTGCAGACATTGTTTCATCAGTTTCTTATCGAGAGGTGAGAATGTTTTGAATGCGTGTTGGAGTTCAAATCTGAGAGAAAAAAATACTTTCACAGCTTTAAATGTGCTGTATTATTATGACTGCCATTAAAACTTCGTAAATAAGTTTTTTTTTTCGATTCTGCTGTATGGCAATCAGAGCAAAAAATAAAAATAAGACTCTCACTTGCCGAAATATAAACCCCAATTTTCACGTGCTTCCATGGAGAGTTTCAATCGTATGTTTGAAATTCAATCAACTCATAAAGCGTCTAAAACGTTTAAAAGCTAACAATTTCATGCCTCATAGAATCCTTTTGTTAGAGTCTGATCGACACTGGATAAATGCCAACAGCAGATGTTCGTGTTGGTGCAATTGCCTAAAAATATTTGAGTCCTGGGTTCACTCCTGTCTACTCTATAACAGCTTTTATTTAATCGTGAGTAATACCAAATAAAACAAGATTTTTTATTTCCGAAAAGGACGTATTTCAAAATACCATAAGCAGTACGTCTTGTCAATAATCCTGCTCATGATCAGGGGCCAGACAACCCCGAACATAGCATCACCAAGTTTCTTACAAAAACGTTTTGCGATGCGATACCCAGAAAAAATCTACAGAACTTGTTGAATATTTAAGCTATTTCTTGCTTAATGAAGTTTTTTTTTCTATGTAGTCAGAAGCTGCTCAAATTTGAAGAAATCTGCCTATTTTCATTGTATAAGAAGTGACGTGAATATACCACCTTCGTCATTTTTACTCAAAAGAAATGTTATTCTTGGTGGCTGTGTTTGTATAAAACTTCTTATTATCTATTCTTTCTACTTCATCTTTTTATAAGCACATGTTGGCAGCATGCTTATAACAAGATGCCACTCGACACTAGACACAAGATGATCTATGAAGTGTAATTGTTCGTATAATCCTAGCTTATTCCACCTGATTTTTTCTAATCAGCCTGGTTTTACATTATTCACCGACTTCTGGCAAAAACTCCTTGCACACCAAACTTTTGTTCATGTTGTATGATGACTAAACAAACTCCTGATCTCTCCTTCCATTCCAGTGTCCTGAAGATTCCTAATTTACGTACCTGATCTACGTTTGAGCCCAGTATTGGCCTTTATGTTTAGTCTTCATTCGACGCACTGGTTCCTGCAACAATGTACCATCCAGTCATGTGTACATCAACACTAGCAAATATGCTCATATTTGCACCGATGGGTCAACGACAGCAACAAAAGACCGTGGCGGTGTTTGCATTGAACATATTATCAAACGATACGCAATTACAATAAATTTGCATCGTTGTTTAGCTCAGAATTATATGTCATCGTCTACGACATTTGCTGTCATTTTCTTTTAAGTTTTCCAATCAGAGTTGTAAACGGGCCTCATTTTGAAGTCCGATCCTGTCAGGAGCACGAATTATAAGCTCGAACCCAGTCGGAGCCCGACATTTATTTTTGTAGTCCGATTTAGGTCCGAAAGCCATATTTACCAAGTGAGTCACAATATGCACAACTGCCGGGGTATTGGTGGCGTAGCAAATTAGGCTATATATGACCAAATAATTCACAATCCTTTTTTATTGAAGATTTAATCAACTCGATTGCTTCAACAGTAAGTGGCGACAAGTGTCCGTTTTTGCGAAAAACTTCTATATGCAGGCCCGAAATCGGCCCGAAACATTTTGACAAATTTAAGCCCGAACCCGGCCCGACCCGAAAAGCCCGGCCCGACTGACAAGTCTGCTATCAATGCCGTATTTGTAACAGAAAGTTTCAGTGGTTTGCAGGCTATTAGGAGAAACAGGCAAAAACACAGATTTGCAAATAAGATTATTCGTATAAAAAGCCTACGCCCGACGATATGATCGGCCATAACTCCTGAACAGATTGGGCTAGAGAGCCAGTCAAAACGTCCCTGGATTCGAAAGACAGCACGGAATCCAATGAATTTGACAAACAAGTACCTTTACATTTGAAATGTTTAGAAAAATTCATATTGTGTATTAACCGTATTGATTTTTTGGCAATTTTCAGAGAAAATAAAAAAAACTCGTTCCCTGTATCCATTTTAGCTTTTTCGATCCGGTTTTTGCGCTTCGAAGACCTGTGAAGAACCCAATAACACCATATTCGCAACAAAAGTGAGTCCGGGCTGTTTTTTTGGGGGGTGAAGTAGGGTGGTTATGTCGATTGACTTCCAGATGAAGTTCTGGGGTCCTGAGAACAAATTACAGGAGGTAATTGTTTTTTTTCTATAATGATCTAGGAGCGAATCTGAAGCTTTAGTGACCTTCATTAGCGTAATGGCCTAAGGGCTTGGTGAGTTACGGCCAAAAAAGACCAAGAAATTGGCTCAGCCACCTAGCGGATTTTTTGATTTTCTTCAAGCAAAATATTTATCTGTCAATATTTTTCCCTGAAATTTGGTAGGATGTTGTATGACACCCGAACACACCTGTTCTGCAACTTTGATGCGGTTCGTGAGTGTTGACTGGCACAAAAGTTGCTTGAACGGCAAAAATAAGTATCTTTGGATTTTGTCGATTTGATGCCCCAACAAAAAATTTCAATACTTTTGGTCATCATCGCAAAGCTAAGGTCCTTACGGACATTTTTTGTAGGAAGTTTATTTCCAAGGTTTTTGGTTTGAGCTCTATGGCGTTTTGATTGGTAGCAACTCATTTTTCTTGTCAACGTGAAAACCAGGATTTTCCACAAAACGACGTCAGAATAACATCATCAGTGCGCGCAACGTACCTCACAAGATTCGTTGCTGTCTTCTGAATCCGACGATGCCTTCATGGACTCCCTAGCTCAATCGATTGAGGAGTTAGGGCCGATCATAACTTTGCCGACCACTGCAGTGGCTGGAGCGGGCGTTAAAGCTTTAATCTTCTAACAATGAGTTGTGAAATTGCTTTATGTGGGTTCCAGGACATGTGTTCTAGCACACTGTGATGTACCAGGAAATGAAATAACCTGCTCGTTGGAAAGGCAGGTTTCCCACGCGGTATTGAAAGTATTGAAAAAGTATTGAATTTCGAAATTGGTTTTCAAGACCTTGAAAAAGTGTTGAATTTGACCAGAATGTACATTAGGTATTGAAAAAGTATGGAAATTCTAAATGGAAAAGAAATCTTACATATCTGAGCAGAATTTACTGAAGTCAAAGCACTTATGCAGTGTTATGCAATGTGTAAAATTGAGTTTCATGATTAAGAATTTTGAAAAATTACGAGAAGTAATGGTATTGAATTTTTTCAATTTAGTATTGAAAAGGTATTGAAAATGTGTGGAAAATGACTTTTAAAAATGTGTGGGAACCCTGGAAAGGTTAGCTACGTCTTACAGTTGTTCACATCCAGAAGATAATGTTAAGTTCAAAATTGTACACTGTGTTCTGAATTACTCAGATAAGAATACTCTAATTTCTGACGATTGTTTTAATTCATATAACTGTAAATATGTCAGTGATACTAAGGGCTGGGCGTACAAAAACATTCCTCAAATCGCGAAAGGTTAACTTAATTTCAATGTTTCGACTTCGATCTGGTCATTGTAGGTACCTTTTAACGCATGGAATCCACTCAATGAGTTATGGAAACATTGTAACATCCCAGAAACATTCCTTTACTTTCTTACTATCTGTTCCGCATGCTATTCATAAAGACTGAAGCTCAAGTTGACAACGTATAGGCTGGAAATTCCATTTGGATCTGCTTCTTTATCAAAATATAAAGCTACCACTTACTAGAAAACGGCATTGCAGAGCAGGGAAACAAATTCAATACGTCAACACACCACCCCTGAAAACAGTCACTGCACTACAAGACTCGTTTTCATAAAAGAACATCAAACCCATCTAAAAATGTCATTTTTTTGACATTAGCTCATCTCCAGTAACGGTTTGCACAAGCATTAGGGTTTGCACATTGTTATCAAAAAATGCCAGTTGCAATTTTTCTTTTAGGCAGAATTCATACGGTACTGCATGTAAGTGACCAAAACGACGCCTGGAAGAAAAATATAGACGACATCAAGACGTTTTTCAAGATTGCTGAGAACGACATTCGAGATGGTGTCTGGACTGTAAATCAGACTAAAGAGATGTTCACTGATGTGGACCTTCTGATAAAAGGGGCAGAAGCATTGTGTGCTGTAAGTAGAAAAGTCATAGGTAATTTAAAAACATGACATGCCGAGACTTTTTGTCGTCACTGGTTTCGTAGTGTAGCTGATGTCACCTTTGTTTCTGCTATAAAAAGTGTTTGACGAATATATCCCGCAGATGTTAGAAATACAATTTGATGACGCAAGCACCATTCGCTTGAGTTTCAAGTTCAAAAATAGTATTGGCTACTTTTGTACCAAAGCTGCGTGTCCGAAACAACCAAAAATTTAATGAAGCAAGACGCAAAATAGCTGGATAAACAGACGCTCCTGACTCGCTTAAAATCAAGAGGGAACGCCAATTGCCAAGAAAATAATCTAAAGCAGGCGCAGACCAGAGGTGATCGCGAGTACGGAGTGAACTCTGGCAGGAGTCTACAATTTTTGCCGGAGCATGACCAGGAGTCGGAATTTTCGATGAAAGCTGGAGCAGGAGCGGAATTTTCAATTTTTACAGGAACCAAATTACAGCTTTTATTGATTTAATTTTTTTGTGACGGGCTGATTGTTAGATTGATGTCATGGTTCTATTCTCTTGGGTGAATTGGACAGTGAACGGTTCACTGCAGTCTGCTGATGATGAGGGAGGGTGATAGACTGGCGGGCTCTGTTCTGGATAGCGCATAGCTAATGCTCAACTGCTGTATTACAGAAATACTTTTTTTGGGTTTTGTGGATACATCAGTTACTGGAAGTTTGACGTCTGCGCTGTATCTTGTTTTGAGCGGTATTCACAATTTGTTATTTTTAGTGACATGTACAAGAGAACAGTGTATGTATAAAACGCAACAACAGCAGTGTGTTTTCGGCCAAACCAGCATTAATGCAGTTTACTTCAGGCTATTCCTAATCATGCCATTAATATTTTGCAAGTTTACAATATAAGGAGATGATTTAATTGTGTGAATAAGGTGAGCTGAAGTTACCCTCACTTAGAATTGTAAATGAAACGACCAATGGCCAATTAAGTGGTTTGCTGCATGTTTGTTAACGGTAACGAATACTTCATCCCATCTGATGTAGAACTCGCAACATATTTTTGTTTCAGTTTATGGCCACAATCTCTTATGCACCTGATCGCTCATTTCTGATGGCATTTTGATAGCACCGATTTAATTATTCAACAGAAACTTGACCATCCTGTTGCGTGTAGCACGCCGCTGCATTTGTGTGCTTCTTTAGAAAAGGAAAATGCTGCGTTGTTTAAAAAAATAACTCCATTTCAGCATAAGAGTTACTGCAAAGGAATGTAAGAATTCGGTTGTCGACTTTCGCTGACATTATTTAGTTCAGAATCGCATCATGCGATGTCTTCTTAGAATAGGGTTACCATATGTCCGGAATTTCCTGGACATGTCGGATATTTTGTTGCTAAAATTTTTGTCCCAAAATAATTTTTAAAAATGCTCTTAATGTCCGGAATTTTGACAGTTAGTTAATTACGAATAAAAACTTGAATAATCAGGTTTGGGATAGTAAAACATGCCTTATTTGTATCTTATCTCTTTTAGCCTATTGTGTAACAATTCTATGATATTTTTGTCTATAATAGTGATGCTGTTTTGCGGTGAATTGGAAGTTGTAAGAACATACTGAAAAATACCGTGAAGCACTTGTTTGTTGTCGCTAAACGTAAGCATTGAGACTGTCAGGAATTTTGCCTCTGCAGATATGGTAACCCTATCTTAGCATCAATTAAAACAGTAGTTTGTAAGCCCAATACAAACGGTGAGCAAACGTACTGACTCGAAGGGTGATCACACTAAAACTTGTCTACTGGCTGGATCGGGAGCAGACGAATAGATTGTCTGTGTGACTATAAAGTAATATAAATGAGAAATAAAAATGATTTGCCTTTGTTCATACAATTTCTGCAATCTAGGCAGGTATGCAGGAGCAGGGGCTTAACGAGGTTAGATGGCGCCCGGGGCAATAAGTAAGTTTGGTGTCCCCATGTTCGAAGCTGAGGTCTGTCGGAAGCAAATATGCTGTTAAAGAAAGTACTTGCGACGTTGTTGGGACTTTTTTGCAAGTTTGGTGCATGCGTTTAGCACGTGTGTTCAATCAGACCGGGAAGGTTTCAAAGTGAAGTATTGCCAGCAGTTCGTGTAAGGCTTTGATTAGCCGCCAGTGATGACAGGTTATTTTGTAAAAACAAGCAAATTCGAAAACAAGCCCAAAATGGGTAATTTGACGGAAAAACAAGCCCAACGTGCGTTTGGTAGGAAAATTCAAAAAAACATAAAACCAGCAGGTTAGTTAAATACAAAAACAGGAAGGCAAATCCAAAAAAACAAGCCCAAAATGAGCAAATAGACACAAAAACACGCCCAAACGTCGTTTTGCAGTATATTGAAAGAGCAAAATGGCCATGAAAATTGATAAAAGAGCAATCCGCAATACAGAAATCTGAAAAAACAAGCCTAAAAAACAAGCAAATTTTAATCAAAACAAGCCCAAAAACAAGCAACCCGCAAGTCATCAAAAAAAACCGCAAATCCACAAAAAACAAGCCCAAATTCGCGGGAAAACCGCAAGGTTGGCAACACTGTTAGCAGCAGCGGCTGAAAATACTTTGACGATGGCGCACAGGCGAAACAGTCAACATGTACCACAAGCGAAGCAAGAACGAACAACTGACTCACAAAAACGTGGTATTCACGCTGCAAGACCAAACGTCAAAGAATGTTGAGAAAACAAGGTCACTTGTGAGTGTACAAGGAAGGCTGACAAAGCCGGTGCCGCTGCAACAAGTGTGGCAAGCCGAAGTGCACTAGTCACCTGTACCCCATCTGCGGTGACTGCTTGTGACAAATGTTATGTTGCGGGGGCAAAATTTGTGTTGTGTTGCTGGTGCACAGCTTAGTGTGTGTGCACGAACAAACGACGACCAGCTTTGGAAAAATTTGGACAAATAAATGAATAATAAATTCCTTCAATTCAATTCGATCCACTCTTCTGTGTACCTAGGTATGCGTTTTTCATCTGTGAATTTTCTTCACCGTGTTACCGCGTTCTGTGCTTGTTTGTTTTTTCTAACTGTGTTTATTTGATCTCTAACTGTTGTTTTGTCTTGCTTCTGAATATCAGCTGAGTCATACAAATACATTGATTCAGATAAAAATTCGGCCATTTTCTGCATGTCTCCCATATAGTTTCCAATGGCCTTAAAGTGCTGTAATTCACTCAGGGCTTGCTTCAGACACCTTGGTACCAGCATGGAACAGGAGAAATTCCTCAAGTCCACCACAGTTTTTTGAAAGAATATTAAGTTTAATCATTTATATAATTTTCGTTATTTTTTTGTATTTTCCTTTTAATCAATAACAGCATAAAATTAGAGTACAAAGTAACGCAAGTGTGCGCAAACGACGTAATAAGAGTTACATTTTCTGTGTACTTTGTGTTATCAACCTAAATTGAAAAAAGTATTGTTTTTTTCATTTTCAAAATGGGGTTATCATCACCACCTTTTAGGTTCCTGGGAACAAAAATCTGTTTTAGTGTTCTGGCAATTTCTAAAATGTACAAAAAGTGCAGCGTCAAACTGTAGCAATGGTCAGGTAAAAATAGGAAAAAAACAGAGCCAGTTTAAAAATCTCTTTGAACGAAGATAGAAAAAGTTTGCCTTAAATATACGGTAGGCAGTTATTATTTTTAGAAAGCGTCAAAATGTTTTTATACAGGCTCCAATTTCTAATTTTGAAGAAGTGCTTAGAAAAACCTCAAAATTTTTAAGATCATTTTTAATAATATTAAAGTTATCATTTTAAATGCTTTTTAAACATCAAAAATTTTCTTATTTTTATTACTGATAAAATTATTTAAAATGTTTTTGTAAACGTCAACGTGCTTTTTATTTTCTTATTTATTCATAAAAGCTATTATTTGAAACAACGTCAAAATGTTTTTGTATATAAAAGCGAATCTATTTGAATAAGTTTTTATGAATGAGGTTGCGTAGTGTTGCGTGAAATTTATTTCCTACTTAAAAAAATATGCTGATGGATTCAAGCCCTTCACCTACGTAGAGGCTAGTTACTTGAATACAGATATGTGCAAGTTTGAATCATCGCAAAATGAAGAAAGCAGAACCTTTTTGACTGATTCCTCGAAAGCTTACAGCAGGGGTGCTATTGCCGGCCGCATTACTTTTGTTTATATGAAGTACGGCCACCAATGATTTCGAGTTTTATTTATGAGATACGTTTAATTAGAGAATAGATTTTATCCGGCGTACGTCATTTACTTGTGCCTAAAAGTACAAGAAAGGGTCAAATATTTCTAGATTGTTCCAGAATGTTACGCATCGTGTCGACTGATTTTCGTGCCTTGCGTTTGTTTTGCTTCAGTATACGCCAGCACGGCCGCCAGATCTTATATTTAAATTACATGTGGACGGCCGCAAATTTCATTATCGAAGGCGGCAAGGGCCGTACGGCTGCAGGTTGTGCACCGTTAGCTTACAACAAAGCTAGACCTTTCAATCGTGAAAGTTATTCTATTTAAAGTTTGCAACGACGATCCGAGAACCGTGTTTTTGAAGTGTGTCTGTTGAAAAACGTCAGTGATAAAAATGTTGGTCACATCCGAGAGGTTGATGAATTTGTATACTATGCATTGTTTGGACAAAAATGTCCATGGGAATTGCCGAAACTTTGCAACATCAAAGTGTTTTTATACAGGCTTGATTCATAATGCAATTACATTTCAAATGAAATTGGATGTGAAAATTGTCGAATATTTTCTATTTTCAGATTACGGACAGTGGAGTAGATGATTCCAACGAACCGAAGCAAAGTAAAACTGTGAGAGATGTTATAAGAAAACGAGAAGAGGAACTTAAGCTGCTAGAAACCTTTCAAAAGGAATGCGCTTTTTTTAACGGAGTGTGCGACTGGACTATGAAAAGTAATTTTATTTTTTTATTTATTACAATCACATAATGTATTTGAGGTAAGCATATCCAAAAGTTTGTTAATGCTCTGTAAATCCCTAAGGTAACAAATCTGTAAGCAATACAATAATACATGTCAACAAAATCATCAGTAACTGTAATATCAATAAACATTCATTTATTTTTGACTTTGCAGTTGTGCTTGCTGTTGCTCTCTCGCCTATAGAGTTCTTTTTCATGGAATATGTTACTGTTAGTACGTCAATTTATTGGAATAAAACGGTGATGCTCCAAGTCTTCATAATTTTTTCCTGGAAATAAATCGAGATAAAAATCACACTTATAAAAACAGCAGGTGCAAACTTGTGTATCAATAGCTTAAAAGCTTTCTCTAAAAAATCCTTCTTAAATTGTTGGATCAGTTCAACTGGTACGCGTTAATTGGTTGAAAACAGTAATCGCGAGGCCAGGAGAAACGTGTAATTAAAGGTTTAGGCACTGTACTTCCTGATGGTGGTTTGCACAAAATGCAACAAAAGCACAAAAATCATTAGAACAGCACAACTAAATCTCCAGTATGTTTTTAAGTGAACATTGGAACTTCAGTAAGAAAAAATGCACCTGTAGACCGACACCTGGTGATGTCTTTTTGGCTGATAAAATGTTATCATTGGAAGTGTTAATCACTTAGCTTAATGTCTCTCTTTTAACCATAACTTATGACACTGACGTGGAACGGAGATCCCAGTGGTTACTGGTCGGTATAATATTTCAAAGTACCCTTAAACACTTCAAATTGGGAAATGAGACAGGAGTATGTCGGTGTCATATGTAATTGCAAATCCCGCTCCTAATGGCTTGGTCCAAAGCAGGGGTGCACAACCTTTTCGATATTGCCGGCCGCAGTGCGTTTATTTATGAATTACGGCACCGAGTAATTCTTAAGATATTCTATTTTTTGCAATGCTTCCGTTCTGCTTCCATACTTCTGTTTGGCCGTCTTTCTACTAAGTAACCTCGTGCAGTAGACAGAGTTATTAATGCACGGCCGCCGTAACGTATGTTGTTACGACATAAACGTTACGAAGAAATTGCTTGTGCATAAACAGCAAAACAGCAGCAGTAAAGGTCCTTAAAAACCGTGAAAGCCACTGTAGTGGCATTGAGGTGAGTTTTTGACATAACGTGCTCACCGACTGTGCTACAGAGTCAAGGCATCAAAAGATGCAGATTTTCGTGTACTTTCTTTTTAATAAAAATAAGTAAATTGGCAATTCGAATTTTTTCATAGATCCAATGACGTCACGGAGACCTCTTCGTTACGTCACAAGATCACACAAAATTTTAAAACTGTAGGGACTTGTTTTCTTTTTATAAGGAACTGCAATCTTACGATATCTTCATTGACTCTCTAGCGCCATGAGCCGGCGAGCAATTAACAAAAATGCCTGAAAACTGCTATTGTGGCTTCCGCGAAACGAATAGATCCAATCAGCCGTTACAACTGGCATAGCGATGCTATGGTAGAACCAACGTCGCACATATTTATAGACTGAGTTTGATATCATACCGTACTTGTAAAATTGTACTCACGGGGTTTCCACCCCAGTGGTCGGCTAAAACGGATTGGTGTCGAGGAAAGCTTCAAGCACGCGATGCTGGCGATCTGACTCTACTGGAGAAAGTGTAGTAACGTCGCTGATTTTCGTCCAAAAAAATGACAGTGGAGTGAATTACCGCCGTTTTCTCTGCTGCAGTGCTAATTTGATAATTTTCTGCGTTTTCAGCTTCTAGTTGTGTAAAAATGTATTTGCATTAAACTGAGATCATGGACGTCCGCACAATCTTTCCGTAAAGAGGATTGCACCAAGCAAAATTTTAATTGTGTTTCGATATTTTCCACATTCAGGGCTCAAAATAACGGCAGTACTAATCATTCATTTTTAATTAATGGACCTGACAGGGCTTATAGCCCCTCCCTTTTTGCTCAAATGTTATATGTCGCGTTTACACTCCAATTCAAAGAACAAGAGTGGCAATAATTTAACGTTTCATGACCATTTTAACGTCATTTCTTCAACCTACTCGTTTTCAAAATTTATGACCCAGTGCACAGCACGCAGCACAAACTTGGTTGAAGTCAGGGGCAAATCCGGACCTCATGAAAAGTACCATTTCATCTAAACCATTGGTTCCCAACCGGGGTTTCAGAGACCCCCAAGGACCACAGACAGATTTTGGGGGTCCATGACCTTTGTATGTATAAGATGAAAGCAAAATAGCGAATTACCAAACTACCCCCCGCGGTGGTCTAGCTTGCAAGTTGCAAAAGACGTCAAATCGAGCAAAACTCTGGAATCCAGGCTACAGGTGTGAGCATCAATGTAGGATTCTGGGTTGATTGCGGTGCCGAATGTAGTTGGTCGATTGCGATTCCATAAAGATCCCTACTGATTGAGGGGTCAACCTAGATGTTGCAGGAGGGCAGGTCAGTCTCCCAACTAAGTAGCCTGACGTCTTCAAATTGCCAAGCCAAAGCAAGGCGAAAGGCTCTCACCACTTTGTCTGTTAATTATTCTCCAGTAGCACTCTGAGTTGATTGCTTCTTTCGATTATATTCAGATATACGACAAAACCTGAGATACGCTTGAGTATGAATTTAGAACAACGTAACGTTAAACGGTTCGATGTAAAAGTAGAATGATGATGAGCAAAAGCGTTGGGCATTCGCATGCGCCACAGGAAACAGCGACCAACTGCGGTTATGTTGGTTTGTAGCCTAACGTGTCAACTGTTGACAAACAAGTACATTGCGTTGAATAACGAATGGAATATTACTGGGAATTACGCTGTAAGAATGCACAAAACATTAAAGTACTAATGTGTTCACTATATAAGAATGCCCCCCTTCGAGAAAGTGGCGTGGATAGGTTCGCGAGAGCTGACAGGCAAGGCATAAAGCAACATAAAGAAATGGTAATGAGGCTTGGTTGTTTTAATTTTGGTTTGCATTTTGTTTTATTTGTGCTTGCAGAAGTGGTTGCGCGCATTCGTTAGGACGGTGAGATTGGATACACACATTCAAAAACACTTGGAAATGCCACTCAGCGGCGAAAAAAAAATGTTTCTGTTATGCGACAGCAAAAACTCTGCATGTGGCCGAAAAAATGCGCTGTAGAAGGTACGGACGAAAAAAAACCCGCAACGAAAAACTGCGAAACTGCCGATACATCAAGAACAGTCAAAGAAGCAAAATTGCACCAAAGTAACTAACGCAAAAAATAAATGATGATACATGCGAATACAATAGTTACGTTTATATGGTGGTTATAATAATAGAGCAATTATGGGCAAGGAAAGAAACGCAGCACGAAATGCAAACCGATTTGAGATTAGCAAAATGTTTAGACTTCATTCAACGGTTGCACTTCAGCAACCTGGATCTCAACTACAACGACACGAGCACTGCGCGGGACAGGGCGTAGCCCCGCAATTTCAGGTTGGGTTGCCGAGTCAGCCTCCTCTTGGAATGCCGAGCGTGTGGATTGACGTGTGATACGGTGACGTAGCTGGTGAAAACGTTGGGTTGTGCAAACCCGAAACCCTCGGGCCTGAGATCTTAAACGATCACACAAATTGCACAGAGCAAGATAGGATAAAAGTATGGTCCAAACATAGATGAGGAGTGTCAGAAAGGTCAAAATGAAGTTGAGGAACGGGTCGGTAACAGACACGAGATCGAAGGAAACTGTGGGAGAAAACTTCCCAAACTTCTGCAGCGGGGCGCACGCAGGGGGGGATGAAGGGGCTAGAGCCACCCCTTAACGGAAATCGCCTAAACACAAATTTGTTGCTGACATTTGTTAAAACACAAAACATTTCCGCCCATGCATGCATAGCTATATAAAGATTTCGATTATAACTAGTGGTGTAGTGATCTGTTACCTTGTTACGTTACGAGTGTTACACTGCAATTGCAATAAGCAAATAGTGCTAAGACTATAGGAAACCCTCGCTGAATGTCGCTTTTCGATAAAGACGTTGCGATTCATGAGTCATAATGGCATTGAGAGAAACCGCTTCATACATGCTATGACGTAGAAACTCTGCACGTGTT
>Ga0210059_1001053_pt1 | contig 39933 bp, 28 predicted proteins | sample Ectturendosymbi2_FD_188042 | JGI IMG/M metagenome (GOLD analysis project Ga0210059, IMG submission 188042) | Ecteinascidia turbinata endosymbiont from Florida, USA - Sample 2 (SPAdes) (version 2) | ecosystem: Host-associated > Tunicates > Ascidians > Unclassified | place: Key West, Florida... | reverse complement strand
GCCAACGTGGTCCATGCACTAGCGATACACAACTCGACTCTCTGAAAAGCGTGGTGTCCACGCCGATGGACAAAACCGAATGCAATTCGAATCGAGGTCATGCGCAAACGCAGTGGAGCGAGCACACACGAATTCTGTTGATGCAAATGACAAGTTGATACAAACCAGACCTCACGTACGGAATACAATAGCGAGTAGGAAATGGCAAGTCGTAATGCGAAAAGGTAAATCCATTATATGGGCATACCAAGCATAACTTGCTGGATAAGATGTGGGCATACCAAGCTTGAATAGTCTGCAGGTAGTCTGTTAAACTGAGACCTATTGAATTTATGACAGTGTGGGTTACTCTCTCTCCTATGAAAGAATTGAACTCGTGTAAAACCCCTGTTGTTTGCAGTAACGTTTGTTACGTGACTTAATCTATGACACTTTACTTGCAGTAACCCCTGTTATTTTGAAATAGCTTCTGACAGATGTGAGAATCAATGCGCAGTGCTTAACGTTGTTTCAATAAAACCATGAGTGAATACAAGTTTGTCTTGTGTTAAAATTGAGCGCAAAGTCGAACGATAATGGGCGGGTCCAGGTTTCTTAATTGTAAATTTAGGCATGCCTAGGACATGTTTCTGTTAAATTAACCAGCGCTCTCGAGAAACTGTTCTTAAAAACAAACCTGAACGTTACATCTGTTAAGCTCGGAAAAAGCGTGTAATATAATAAAACCAGAAGATTAGCAGGTATACAACAACAGCGACTTTTTAGCAGAAGGCTACACATGAGAATAATGTTGAACTATGCTAAATGTTATGAGGAATAGGTATTAACAAGTGAAACAAGTAAGGAATCTTTTGCAAAATTTTTATAGGAAATCGATAGCACATAACATTACGCATCGCTGTGAAGATTCTTTGCTTTATGGTGAGAGGATAAGAACTTCTTTAGATACGGTAGAAATTCTTAATGTGGGTTCGCTTCTTTACCGCATCACGGCCCTTTGTCACAGAACCAAGACCGATTTGTTTCTGATGCTTTTCTACTCATTTTATCAATATAACTCATTTGTTTTATTTTGTGACTTTTATTTTCTCGTAAGAACCACACGATAACAAATAGACAATAGCACTCATCAATTATAGTGTTTCAATATTGTACTTCTTCTCGAACAAGAACTCTCATGCAACTTCCTTACTATAAAATAAATAGAACTTAATTCAATTTACATTTATGCAATAATACTTGCTACTCTGCCGAGTATTCGGTTAGCTGTCACACTTCGACTCTCAGTACTAAGCTCTGGTCATTCAGAATGTTGCTAGAAACTTCTCAACGGAAGTTTGTCATTAGTCAAAGCGGGTAGCATTTTTACTTTACAGCTGTCTGCTTTCAGCTGTTCGCTTTGGTAATTAACACTGTTTAGGACTTACAGAATTACATTACTTGTCGTTAAAAGTCAATCAACATATTGGTTTTTACGTAATGTAAATCGCCCAATAAACCGGCAGGGATTAACCCAGGCAAGTCAATTCTTGTTATCCATTTTGACAGTGATTAACCCGGACAAGCCACGTTTCGCCTGGCGGGAACCCTGCTAGGTTTTTACCAGTTTATAAAACTCTTGATCGTTGGGCTAAGTGGGTGCCAGGCCCAATATAGACATCAACGACTTAACCTCAGTCTGGAATCCCACATCGAGGCAGAGTGTTTTACTTCTGAATCCAAACTTTAAGAGTTTGCGAAACCGAAGGAGTGAAACAAGTCACAACCGCAGTTAGTTTCAACTCAAATTCTAGGTGCGAAAACGAGCCCTTTTATACCCGATTTTTCAGACACTCCCCATTCGTTTGAGTGTCCTGATTGGTTACTAATTAAATCTCATTAAGTCATGGCTTTATCATTGGTTGAGACGGAACCGCCTCTTAATTGCATCATTAGCTGTTTTATCGGGGCTCATTACGTCTTAAGTCACGATTTTCGTGACTAGTTTCAGGATTGTGTGATCAGATGGAGCGTTCTGATTGGTTGAAGTTGCTTTGGCTCTTGTTCGACTGTATTCGAGATTACTGCACGTTTTCATGTCTGACTTTGTTCAAAAAATGTTTATTTTTAGGCTTAGCCTCTGTACAGCAGTTGCTTGTCTCAGGCCTAGCCTGCTGTACAGTAGTGACTGTTCCAGGCCTAGCCTGCTGTACAGTAGTTACTTGTTTCAGGCAAAACTTGCCTGTAACATCGCCAATCCTTAAATCTCATTCAAATAGATTGATCGCAAAAAGATGGAAGCAGAGCCTTGTCGGCCGATTTCTCAAAAGCCTACAGAAAACCTAAAGCTTTTAATTATTGTTTTTATCGAATAGGTCTTACTATAGCCTATGTGCAACATAATGATGAGTCAAGAAAAGGGACTGGATCAATTAAAGTCACACCAACTGCATAATTTTGATGACATGATAGGCCTACACAAAAGAGCGGACTTGTATCACTGGTCAAATCGTATTAACTCGCTTGTTAGCCGCCCTTAATTGTAAGCCGCATGAAACGATGTTAAAAAATTAATGTCCTCATTGTACGCTGAACGTGAACACAGTTACCTAAGCCTAGGAGATACTTTAGGGTAGCCTACTCTAACACGTTTTACGTTTAATTGGGAAACCTGGTATGACGTTTACACCGCTGCAACTGCCATCTGTATATCGTATTCTCTCCTGTGACGGATGTGCACGTGACGCTGAAAAGAATAGAATGCGGAAAGAGAACTTGATCGACAAAACGTAGCCAAGGAAAGACTGAGCGTTATCTATGCTTTTCCATGAGGTAAAGAAGTAAAAAATGTAAGCCGGCCTTGATTATAAGCCGCATGAAAAGATGAAAAAAGCTTTATAAGCCGCGGCTTACAGTACAATCGAAGAGAAACGGTAGTCAAAGCTCAAGATTTAAACAAGCACAATGTACAATCACAACAGATTTTGGGAATTCCACTGAACATAACTTTGTAATAGAGTAATCTGCAATCTTGAATCTGAACAGAAGTTGCGAAGAAGTTCAAAACAACATTATCAAATCTAATCCAAATCTGTTTAAACAGAAGTTATAAAATCGAAATCCATCAAAATACTAAAAGCGCAAGATTCAACCAACTCCATAAAGTTAGATCTAAATTACCTGACAACAAAACTGCGTAAAAGCAACATTGGGCACCACTTCATAGCTGGCTGGGTACCATTTTGTAGCTCATTAGGTGCTATTTTTAAGCTCGTTTGGAGCCGTTTTTAGCTCAATGGACAACAAGTTTTAGTAAAAAAAAACATACGGCAAATTTCAAATTTCTTGTGATTCAACATTAACTCTGTTGATGATATTCGTGGATGGTACTAGTGCATGAACCCGTGTGCATTTGTGACGTATTCATGCGCGCTGGAGCGTAACTGTGACCTCATTCTTCCTGTTGATGCTGTGAGACGTGTGTGTCGTTGTCTGTTCTACTTTACTTGCTAATACAAGCCAACGCAAAATGAACAAACTCGAGCTTGCAAACTAATGCCTAACAGTGTCTCGACCGTTCTTGTGACTCGTCTCTGACTCCACTAAGTGATGACTCGAAAGGTTTGTAACTCGACTCTTTCGTGACTCGACAAATATGACTCGGGCTCATCACTGCCAAACGGTATAACAAATGTTTTCTTTTATCTGAAAATCCCTAGTTAATGACCCCAAAGGGGTGCTATTTACCTTTTTGCAGTTTATAACAAATGCTTAGCCGATCACAAATTTTTTTGTTTTATTATGGCCTTTTGAGATGACGCATACATTCACGGAAGAGAAACCCGTATTTAAAAAAGCGAGGAAACTGGGTTTGTACCAAATTGAGGTCTGATCAAATATTCATTTCATGAAAAAACACAGTTCGTTCGTAAGTTTTGTTGTGAAAAGTGTCTCGAAAAATTTTGCTTTCCAAAAGGTCGGGTGTGATGGAACTTTTTAGCGCAATAGCCACTTTCACAGTTGTAAAGCACTGTGCGTCAAGTTTTAACAAAAGCGATTTGTATTTGAAATAAAACAAAAAAGTGTGTTAAGGAAACACTGAATGATTTCTTCAACAGCGTTTTCATGGGCATAAATTTTCTGCCACTTATTATCTGTGTTACCATTTACATTTACCTTGACACAAAAGTAAGGACAACCAGTATTCCAAAAAGTATTGTTTTGCAAACAAACTGGTGTTGTACAGTAATAGCAGCAACTTTGCGATAATCTTGAAATATTTAGGAATTACAAGAATGTTTTCACGTCAAAGTTTTTCTGCCAAAAGGGAACTACTTTTCAATCTCAACAATAACCAAACGTCCCGAACACTTCTTCACCTACTTCAGGGTTTACACACTGCAGTGCTGCAGTCTGCTCTGCACTTAGTAACGAATGTTTTCAACGTTCCGCTTCAATGGTTCTCGTTGAAAAAGTTTTTTTTTCAAATACGGTTTTGTGCGGGCTAAATTTGTGACAAAATGTCTGTGTAAAAAATAAAATAACAAGAAAAATATATAAAGTATCTATGAAATCAAAAATTAAAGACGTTAAATCGAATAATTATCATAATTTAAAGTTTTCTTCAAAACGTGAGGCAACATAACTTGATTGTTCGAGTTTCGACTCCTATGGCAGAGATGAGCATTGGGCTGGACTTGGATTGGATCCGGACTACAGCAAATGTTGTTGAGTTTAGATTGGATTCGGACTGTAAATCACTTCAAAATTTAGGATCCGTAACGGAATTGGACTGAGTTAATGGAAAAGAAATGAGGCATTTTTGTCGTGAAAAGGTTGCATTTTTCAAATATTTTGGACTTCATTTGGACATGGATTTTGCATTTGAAAAATATTTTGGACTGTGGTTGGACTTGGACTGAGTTTTTAAAATCAGGACTGGATCTGGACCGCAAAATGTGACAGTCCGCTCATCTCTGTCCTATGGTTTCTGCATCCGTCGTGAAAGTTCTTAGCCTGGGGATTTGCCAATTAGAAAAACATTTGTAGGTTAGATACAGTGTTGCCACTGCTGTTTTTTTTCACTAGATCTGGGGTTTTTCTGTTTTATCTGGGGTTCTGGGGTTTTTATTGAAAATCTGGGGTTTTTTGACTCTGGTCAAATTTTAGAAATGTATGTTGTGTTACTGTATTTTCCATTCAAGAATACAGTAAAGTAATTTCACAGGCATACTAAGATATGTGCACAGTCATCAGTAGCCATTATAGATGAATATTAGGACTAGGCTTAACCAAATTCAATTGTTTGAAATATAATCAATGGTTTACAGATTAAGCACTAACTGGGCATAAGTCAGCACTCTAATCTATCGCTGATATGTCAAGGGCTGCTTAGTGCTTGTGCATGATTTTGGAATGCTTTTTTTTGCTTTTGAAGATGCTGTGGTTGAGAATCTCTTCATTGTTTTATGGGCGCATTGATCGTGATATGAATGTACAATTTTGAATTGTAGTGAAATATTGCAATGAATGCAATGGTTAGGGTGAAAAGACAACTGTAAGACCTAGTTGAATCATGAATGTATCATCCATGTACTGTACATGTTTCAATGTCAATGTGTGCATTTTAGTGAAAGCAAAAGAAAACATTAAACGTTTTTTAGAAAAGATCTAGTTAGATTTTTTAATTTACTTCATACGTTTGATTTGCTGCTAGCCTACTTGTAAATTGTTATGGTCAGTATGTTTAAAAATAGACTTGAACTTGTTAAAAATAAGATGCAAATAATGCATATTACTTTAATGTTTATTTGCAAGTAGTACTGGTAATGTGCTGTTCAAGTTGATTTTGACTTTTTTTAAACATTTTGTATTTTTGGGTTTTTAATGTATTTTCTGAGGTTTTTCCAAGGTAAATTCTGGGTTTTTTCTTCACAATGAGTGACAACACTGGTTAGGTAGGGTTAGTCACTGGCTGAAACTGGCTAACTCGTTTGCATATATTATCTTCTGAAGAGTGAAGACATGATAAAATGCTTTACTTTTGACTTAATAACTTGGAGTCACCTGCGCAAGTGCTGTAAACATGATCTGCTTTGAAGATGGATGAAATTGAAGTGCTTACTTCTTTGTTGAGAAATTCTTGTCCTGAAGATATAATCCATGTTTGTGATGATACTGCCAGGTAGCCTACGTAGTTTTTCTATTTTTACCTTTTTGGGAAAGTTTAGCCTACAGTAATGGAAAATATATCTGAAATTGTTCATTCCTTTGTTACATTGTAGAGGTGGCCAATCTGCAGCTCGTGAGCCACATGCGGCTCTTTTAACCTTTGCATGCAATGCGGCTCCATATATGATTTTTCTGAAAAATTATGTATTTGTTTGTCATTTTTTATTTTTATTGCAAAGTTTAAAAATGTTGCAAAGTAGTACTGTGGCAGCTAGCGTGCGGTATAGTATTACTTTTGCAAGTTGTTCCAAAAAGAATCATGATGTCATAAAAGCACAGATTGCAAATTAATATACTTGTGGTTTTAGATTTTTATATTGTGGCTTTTTGTAACTTGTGTTTTATGATAAGCGGCTTATACATAGAGCAGGTTTGGCCATCCTTATTATATCGCTTTGAGTTTGCTTTAAAGTATGTAAAGAACAGATTTCTGTCAGAGCACATATTGCTAACAGATATGTTACGCTATGATGTAACCAGAGTGGGAAGAAAACTTGTTACGCAATAAATAAAGGTACATAATAGACAAAATAATTCTTTAATGCAATTTAATACAACCTTCCCCAAACACATGACGCTAAACAGCTGTGATATTTTACTTTTTTATATTTTCACAACTGTTCAAACCTAAAGTTGTGTCCAGTTAGAGCTTCTTATTAGGATTGGAATAATCTTGGTGTGAGAGTAACAATCGCTGAAACTAGGCCTAGGTTAGTAATAAATATTATTTGTATTATTGTTTTGATAGTATTCCTCAGTGTAAATTATTGGTTTTTGCAGCTCTGGCTACGTCATTTTATATCTGCAACCAAAATCCGCTACTGACAGATATCTGTCTTTCACAGGTTGCCAGCTATGTATCTTAGTCATTCTTAAGTAAGCCTTGTGAAATATTAAATTAACTTTATTGTAACTGACAGAATATATCTAGATCTTTAAATGTTGGACAAAAATTACATTGAATTTATAAGAAAACCTTTAAAAATCTGGAAAAATGCAGAAAAAATTTAAAATAATCTGAATTTTTAGATTAAGAAAAGGCAGTGGCTACAGAACCGCATGTGGATCTTTATGTTTAAAACCTTATTCGCCTGTCACTTGTAACATGACAGTAGCGCACAATGAGAGGGTAGTAGGCTTAGTAGAACTGTAAAAGATAAACCCTAAACTTAAAAGCTAACCTTAACTGTAACCCTAAAGCTAATGCTATTCTTAGCGCTGATCCTAACCTTAGCCCCTAAACCTAAACTTTAGAAACTTTGGGAAAAAGTAAAGAGAAACTGATCCTATGAATTGACATGTGCAAGCACTACTGCCAAAACGAACGTCGTCAAAGTGAAAGCCGAACTAAAAATCACTGGCACAGCAGATGTAAACGCTACTGCTATGCTACCATAATACAATGGTGGCGCTTGAATGACAAACTCAGTGTTTTATTCGAACCACATCATGCGAGGTGGTTCGTAGCCATTTCCGTAAGAAAAAGGAGTTTAAAATAACCTGAGTGAAGTAATGTAGGTTGACGATTGTTATATGCATTAATCATTACCTTATTAAGATATGATAGTCTAGATTCATGCTCAAGCTGCGTTTTGCTCAAAGTTTCACATTCGGTGTAATTAAACGGTGAGCCATTTTTGTATGGAAAGTTTAATACCATTTTATACTTTACCAAATTTTTTTTCTAACTTAATAGCCTCAGAGGTTTCAAGCAATGTGGAACATAACACCACGCTGTAGACTCATCATAGGCTATGCGATTGACAAGAGTGCTGCACAACAGAGGGAACAATGAAACTTATAGAAAGAATGAGGATTCGGAAGGCAATAGCTATACATTGATACAGGGGCAAGTGGCAGGCAGCGATATTGGTTAGTACACTAAAAGTAACTAAAAAAAATAACATTATATCAGATCAAACTCGCACACAGGTCAATGTGCTGGCAGCATTTCTTCTGAACACACCCAGGGACAGGTGCTGGTGGAGCCACTGGCAGTCTGGCACGCCCTGTGGTCACCAAACATCACATATTTCTTTGTGAGGCCACTCAAAAAAGGGGCGGTGGACTTGCTATACATACCACTGGTCTCAATTGCAACTGGTTGAAAATGGTAATTGCTTTGGAAGTCATAGTATTTTTGGCATTTTGCGGCCTCAGTCTTTGTTGCTGCTAAGCCTGCCTATCTGGCATTGTTTTTGTAGTGGCCCCAAGCAAAAGTGTCCACAACTGCTGCATCCCATGCTAGGCTTAGGCCTCTGTACCAGGGTGTCTGCCCAAAGTCAATCCATCAGGCTTCCTGTCTCCTACAAGTCAAGCTGACAGGCTCCAAGGTAGAGGGGAGATAAATACGAGTCAAGTGATGAAACCTTCAGCCTTCATATGGTTATCTTCCTTTGTTAATAATTTGCTTTGCAACTATTGAAAAATATTTTATTTTGCTGTTGATCATTACTTAAGGAAGTATCATGGTATTATAAGCTGACAAATTATTATTTATAAAATTTTGGGATTGATAGATTTGAATGGAAGCAAAAAGTTGGGTTAAAATCAGGGCTGTGGAGCTGTCACAAAAATGAAACTGTTATGGTTCTAGAGCTTTTCTTTTTCATGAACAGGGGTGTGGCTCCAGCTCTAGTTCTTATTCATTTTTACTAAAGATTGACCGATATGGCTTTTTTGAGGCCGATACCGATATATCGGCCATTCATGGTCTGATAGCCGATACCGATAACTGATATTTCCAAAATTTTTAAATCTTGTTTTCTGCTTCATCAAAAACGTGATGTATTTTATGCCTTACATTTTTTTCAAAAACTTAAAAATCAGGATTTGTGAGCTAAAATTTTTGAAACTGCAGCAATTCCAATCTTTGGTAACTTGTTAGCAAAGTCTACACTGTTTTCAATGAAGAAACACAGTGCCATGAATAAAAAAGAATGTTAAAATAACAAAACAATTAGAACAGAACAATGAATGTAAGAGAACTGTCTATGGTGCTTAAACCAAAAAACAGTGCTTGAAAGTTGAAAGATGGTGAACAATGAAAAGGAAGAAGGAAGTACAAAACAGAGCATCAAGTTAGGTTAAAATTAGTACAATACTGTATTCAATTAACCATTGCCAAAAATGAAAATTTTTTCAAAAGAATAACTTTTTTGGTCTATGGTAGTATGTTTGTTTACAGTTACTGTACTACATGAATCTTTTGAAATTTTGTTTTTGTATATATTTCACAAATCAACTTTTCAGAATCTTCTGCAACTCAGTGGGTTTTCAATTTGAAAAGTAAATCCAAGTCTTCAAGAATCAAGTTTGGAATTTTGATGCAATGTAATATTACATAACTGCATGTCATTAAAAAGCAAACTAGTTGCATTAGTTACTGCAACTTAAGTACTGGCATTGGTATGAAATGAAACATACTAACTGATTTCTCAATTACTCAGTAATTCCGTATCAACAGTTTAAGATTGTCATGCAGAAATCAAAGTTTTTTGCATTTTCACCAAGTAGCCTGCAGTAAGTTAGCTGGTCATCTACACCTAGCCTAAACAAAAGCAGCATTAGGTTATAAGCGATTACCGCCTGTCCATCAGAAGTGAATTCTATAAGAACAAGTCACCATAACAATAGCTAAGGTGCACATGTGTGAATTGCGCATCTGATGATCATGCAATAATGCCACAGTAGTCCTGATCCAATCATACACACTGTGCTTTTAACACTTTGGCACCCGGGTGGTTTCAGGGATTTTCGGAAAAAAACGCCTGAACGCACGAGGCGTTGCGCGGGAATTTCTCCGGTCTAGTATGCTCTACAGACCCGGTAAAAGTCTCAAAAGACGCGGTAAGTCTTTTAGTCAGCACTCGAAAAAAATTTTTTGCTTGGGGGATGCAGGTTTTTTGTGAGTGACGTCATAAGTGGAGGACTTTTAGGCCACCTTGGCCCACTTTGCCTGGCCCTGGGTGCCAACCGTTAGGTGGTAGTATTTCGCGAAAGTTTTTACTGGAAACTAGGCTACAATCTGAGTCTTTTGATACTTTGGATGACCTGCTGGGGTTTTGGGTTCAAAAGTTGTGATATAAGTTAGTAAAAATATTTGACTAATTAGATAATTAATTAATTTGTTTGTTTTAGATCATACCTTTTGAACCAGAATCGTTAGAAAGTCGATCAAAGGCTCAAAAAACTCGGACGCGAGCCTAGTTTCCAATGAAAACTTCAGCGAAACACTTTGGCCTAGCAGTTGGGCCCTAGGCCAGGCAACATGAGCCAAAATGACCCTAAAACTACTTCACTTATGACGTCAGTCACAAAAAATCCGCACCCCCCAACCAAAATATTTGATTTTAGGGCAATCTACTAGACTGGTCGATCCGTTTGAGGCGTTGAACAGCTCTATAGCTCAATCGGCGGAGAAGCTAGGGTGTTGGTAAGGCAATCGAAAACTGCTGTTTTTAGGCCGAAATCGAAGTACGAATATATCGTAGACTGGCTCTCAAAGTGTTAACACCTTCGGTGCGGTGTGAATTCCCGTGCGATTATTTAGCAGGTGCGGGACGGTTTTTAGATTGTTTTCATCCAACAGCTGTACTCAAAATTGAATAACTCAAAGTACTTGCCCAATCGACCTCAAATTTTCAGCTAAGAGGCATTTTCACGCGAAGAACATTCATCTAAAATTTGGTTGCAAAAGACCAAGCATGTTAAAAGTAATTGTGTCCTACATAACAACTACTGAAACCAAATTAGCGCATTGTCAGCCAAGCGCACAACGCGTTGCAGACACGGGCACAAACAATTAGTCTGATGCTCGGGAACAAGAGTCCGGTTGCTCGATTCAACAAATATTAACTCACAAAGTTCTTGATGTACTGGATTCAAATTTTCAGACAATATTCATAACAATTCCAAAAAAATCTTGTAAATTTTAGTTGCAAAAACTTTAGTTTGAACAAAGTTATGGTGCTTCACAGAACAACTGCTCAACCCTGCTGAATAGGATAAAGTTTTGTAGCCTGCGTGCGTCTGTTGTTACGGAATGAAAGTACTTAACTCCAAAGATTTTCGTTAGAATTACTTCAACTTTTCAGAGATGATGAGAATAGGTATGATTGTTATATGTGGAAGTTTTCTGTGCACCAACACAACTAAAAAGAATGTTATTTTTATGCACGCAACAACTGTCAAGACCTAAGTGTTTTCTAAAAAGTGTTGTAGTCTAAGCCTAGCAAACTGTTGCTTGATAGCAAACAGCATAACTAAAAAAGTTCTTGCTGATATTACTTGAAACTTTCATGAGATTGTGCGGGTAGGTATAGAGAACATTATTGTAAATTTTCACTGCAAACAACTGAGTGCAAAAAATGTTAATGTGTGTAACCAAACAACTGTTCGCACCTAACTTTTTCGAAAAAGTCTTGTAGCCTAGGCCTAGCAAGATGGTTTGCTACCAAACTTCATAACTCAAAGTTTTGGTCAATTTGTATGAAATTTTCAGGATTAGCGTGTCTGGATAGGAAGAACATTTGTGGAAAATTTTGCTGCAAACAAACAAGTACCTGAAAAGGTATCGTGTTGGTGTTTGAATGACGCATATATGCGTCGTTCCGCATCCTGTGCATTTTAACGTATGACGCATATATGCGTCATTCAGCTCCGAAGGTGTTAACTTGCGTAAATTGTTTTGTTGCAAACACTGCTTTTGCTGGTTGTGTTTAACAATCGGACAAGTGTGATGCAACAATGAATACTGAGTACTGCGTTGCTATTGGACCAAATGACAAATCACCACTTCAATTTATTTGTGAAATGCTGGAGTAGCGCTTCCCTTGTGTGCCACATCTACAAACGCTGATTTCACGTTGCAACAGCTTGGTTTGTGAGATCACAATCGTCATTATCATGCCTCGTGGAAAATGTTGATTAACTTAACCTACAAAGACAATATTTTAGCTTGCGTACAGTATAAACCAGCGCAATTATAGCCTAATACATCAAGTTAAGAAAAGTCGAACCCTTACAAGATGTTACGTGCAACTGCTTCTCTGTGACAGTTGTCGTCAGTAGTGCATAGCGATTGCATTTGTAATCATATTCATAACGCCTTAAATGTAGCTTAACATAACGCAATTCATTTTTCGTGCAAGCTTTTTAAAAATTAATCTGCGCTAAACTAGGCATTGAGTGGACTTCTGCACCTTAAGTTCCAGTCAAACTTTTCGTGCTGTGAAAAATTCCGGGAGAACAATGGGAGTTTATTCGTACACAACAACTGCACATGGTAGCTTCAAGCATTGCAAAATTTCCCGATGATGCTTTTGTTTCAGCTGTGACGGCTGGCACATGCTCCATGGTTAATCTTGTCTGCTTGTTTATGAAACCGCACCTGCTAGCATTGCTGTAAGATTACTGTTTTACTTGCTTCATTGGTTTGTCTTGCACAAGTTGTCTGATTGGCTTGTCTTGCACAAGAGGAATACAACAGCGTTTTGTCAACACTTACTGAGGCCGATAAAATCGGCTATTTTGGCCGATACTGATATAACCGTAAAACCCAAATATCGGCCGATATATCGGTTGTTCTATAATTTTTACACATTAATATTTTCAATTATCTTGGTGTGCCTCAGGTTGAATAGAAAATTAAAAAATCTAGTATACAAAATTAAAAGAATATATTACACTTATTTTCAAGAATAGGTGTGAATCTGGTAGTTTTGTACAATCAGTGCTTTTATCACATGAGAAAATCAGAAAAGAAAACAACAATCACAAGATCAGACAACTCAGCAAGCAGTTACTGGCGGATATATTACTCAAGTTAAAAGTTAATGATAAAATAAGCAATCACTAACTGGTTTTGCCTGAGGACCTTTGGTATTAATGACAACTGGAATCAAATAAACATCTGTTTGGAAATCAATTTGTGTTCAAGTATTTTGACTCAGTTCATTCCAGGCCTTCCAGTGGTTTGTACTCATTGCAAGCTTTGCCTGTTGTAGTCCTAGCAATGCCAACTATCAGCTCTGCCCATGCCAACTAACAGGCAAACCATGCAAAGAGTGCAAAACGTATAGTTGATTACTTCTCTCATGTGTTCATTCTGACATGCACATATTTGCATTAACACAAATGACGAGAAGTGTTCAAAAGCCATTTGTTTGAAGAAATAGGCTACCAGCAAGAAAATTCGCCTTTGACTTTCTTAACGCTTTGGGTACTGGCCCACGCATATATGTGGGAGAAATTATTCACAGGTTTCCGGGCCACATATATATATACGTTCTGAACGAAAATCCTCGTTTTATGACCCTGGGAGCCAAAACAATGTGCAATTTTTGTGGCTCAAGTGTTTTTTGGAAACTAGGCTGTCATCTCAGTCTATGGATCCCCTGATGGGCTTTCTAGCTTATCTGGAGCCAAAATTATGGTTCACAAACCAAAAATTGGATATAAATTCAAATCCCACAAAAGGTAGTAACCTTAGTCATTTTGGCTAAAAGCCACAACTCGCCAGCTGATTGAGCTAGAGAGCTGTTCAAACCCTCTAAAGATTCGGAAAGTCTTGTAGTTTAGAAGAAAATTTATTTTTTTTTAGTTTCGGGCTTGAGGTTTTTAGTTGATGATGTCAGGATGGGGTAGGTTTTGCATTTTTGGATGATGTCATCGGTTGATCCAATGAGCCGTTTTTTTGGCTTATAACTTCTTTGGATTTTAGGCTCTAATACGAGTCTTTAGAGCCCTTGATCGACTTTCTAGCATTTCTTGGTTGGTCCAAAGTTCTTGCCAAAAATTCCAAATATTTCAAGAATGCCGTAGGGGATGGCTCGTGGTGTTGGCGTCTAAGGCCCGAAGACGTCATTCGAATGTAAACAAATATGCATATGCAAGAAATATGCAATATGCATGCATAAACATACTCTCATCATGCAAACATCAATAAAAAACTGACATCCAAATCTAAAATAATATTTTTTTATTGCGAACTACAAGACTTTCCCCATCTTTAGAGGGTTTGAACAACTCTCTAGCTCAATTGCCTAGTGAGTTATGGCCTGGGGTGGAATACACCCCAGGTTAGCATTTCCTGGGTAGAATTTTTGCCAATTTTTGTTTTTTCAGCCATTATTTTGGCTCCACATATGCTAGGAAGCCAATCAATGGCTCTAAGGATTTGGATGACAGCCTAGATTCCCGAAAAAATTTGAGCCAAAAAAATGGCTTGTTGGGTTGGCGCCCAGTGCCAGGTAAACTTGGCCACAAGGGCAAAAACATGCACCCATTATGATGTCACCCAAAGAAAACCTCAAACCCAAAAAGAAAATTTTTTTTTCCATTTGAACTAGAAGACTTGTTGAATCCATAGAGGGTTTGAACAGCTCCTTAGCTCAATCGGCTGGCAAGTAATAGTGTTGCAAAGCTCTGTGAAAACAGTGGCTCTTGTGGTCCTTAAAGGTAAAACACCTGGTACCAGTGGATATCGACGTAGGGAATCCACCCGGTACCCAAAGTGTTACAATGATTAAAAACGTCTGATTTTTTTTGTTTTGCACTCATATTTAGCAGTGGTGAATGGTAAAGCACAATTTAACCTGCAAGGCTTAAGTCAGGGTTCTCAATCAGGGGAGAATTCTCCATCAGGGGGAAATTTTGTATTTAGGATTTAGTTTGAAATGTAAGATCGTTTAGCTTATCAATTGGGAAGAGTTTTGTTTCTCTTGGTGTACTGATATGAAATCGTTCTTTGCAAACCAAATTTCTAAGGGGGTGATTTTATCTGTGAATAATGGATAAAGGGGTACATGGGATAAAAAAGGTTGAGAACCACTGGCTTAGGTGAGAATAAAAGTGGTTACCTTACTGAAAAGAAAAACATAAAATTTGTTTGCATTTTTACATTGCAATTTGTGTACATTGCATTTTTATACTGACATTGTACCTGGAATAGCAATATATGGTATCTTGGATCACCTACCTATATTATATTCATGATTCTAAAAAGAGTGAAGTCAAAACAAAATTTTAAAGAATATGAAGTAAAAACCATGAGCAGAAGATTTCATAGTAGATTTAGAAGAGCAACTTCTTTACAAATTAGAGTTTGATATTGACACTTCTGTTAACTACCAGGTTATATTGCTGTATCAAACCTTCCATGCAGTTCTTGAAGTGTAGGCATCCTGCAACCTTTATATGTTTTGCATAATAATATATCAAGAATAATGACGTTTAGCAATTACAGTTGTCATGTCATTCCTTTATATAAAAGCATTAATGTGTTGAAACTAAGTGATATCTATAGATTTGAATTGGCAAAATTTATGCATAAACTACATCACAGTGCATTGCCCAAAATGTGTGACAGTTTTTTTCAAAATATTTCTAGTGTTCATTCTTACAAAACCAGATTCGCTGACAACCATAATTATTTTATGCAAAGGACCTCTACAAATTCAGGAAAATAACTATTTCTTTTAAAGGGTCTGCACTCTGGAAAGAAATCGAGCAGATGTTACCTTCTGCAAATTGTATAAGGATCGTCTCTTCAATTAAGAATAGGTTTATGTTTACATAAACATATTTAGTTATATATATGATTCTTTATGGTAACATCTGTCTTCAAGTATGTGATGCTTTCATTTGCTTGTATTTTTATTTTTGTCAATTGTGTGCTTTGTACAATATTTTTGCATTGTTTTAACAATTTTTTAGGGTGCTTCAACTAGATAACTTTGTTTTTTTGAGCATCCTGGTTGCAAGTACATTCTAGCAGTGTTTGCTTCCATGTTGCTATACTGTCTTGTGACAAATAAACTTTATATCCTTCTGAAAATGTGCTGCCATTCAAAACAATGCTAGTGTGCTGGTACCAAGTAGTTACAACATTCTTTTCATGCTATGCTAGTTAATGTAATGGTTTCTAGTAAGCTTTTCTACTGATCTAGTCAACCTTGCTAATAAACCGAATGGTTTCAATTAAAAAATCCTACTTTACAATGGGATACTGTGCATTTCATGCTTAGGGCTGCAATGATATCTTATGTGAATCGTACTCTCTGCTAAAACCATCAGCATGACTGCACAGCTACAAAAACTATGGATATTATATACCTACTGTTTTATAGCTTAGTTTTTTACAGATTGCTATGCTACTACAGATCAAATTTGACCATTGTGACTAGAAAGTAAGATGTTGTGGTAATTTACAAAAATTTCTCTTCTAAAAGTAACACCATGCCTGTCCAGCTACAATGCCACAACATTAGCAATGATTTAACAACAGAAACATTAAAGTCTCGTTGATCCATTGTTGTAGTCTGGTGTGGTAACTTGTGATAATCATGCTTAGTTGTGCTATAAAGAGCACTGTATTTGCTTAAGTAAATCTTGCTTTCAGTAACTCTGACAAAATGTGAAAACAGTGGTTCTTGCGGTCCTTAAAGGTAAAACACCCAGTAACGGTTGATGTTGCTGTAGGGGATTCACCTGGTACCAAAGGTGATAAGCTGTTATGATTTCTGAGCTTGTGTTACAATATTTTGATTATAGTCTTGAGTTTATTTTTTTTCTCTGCTGTTACTTTAGCCTTTCAACTTTTTACCCGTAAGCTTTGCTTGCAATTTTCAGGACTGGGGATGTGTAATTTTACGTGAAATAGATTTCCTATTAAAAATTTGCTGAACAATTCCTTGCTTACACCCATCGTGGAGAGCACTTACTTGAATCATTTTGAAAGTCATATCTGCATTTCACCTCTTTGTGCATAATGTTTTTATTTCAGGTTGAGATTTTCACTTGATACATTTTTCTTGGTGCTTCTCATCTTCTTGGTTAGTTCTTTTGATGTGACAAAAATGTTTTAAATGCTGTTGTATAGATGCACAAAAGCTGTCAAGATTTTAGTAAATGAGCATCATTATTGCATGCAAAGAGTCAAGTGTAATTCAAAACAGTTCTGCAGTTCTATAAGACTGGCTCAGTGGTATAGAGGGATACAGTGCATGCCACTGAAGCTGTATTGCAAAATTTGAATCCTAGTCAGCTGATCACTTGAAAAAATGGAACTTGCAGCCTGTTCAGCCTCATGCTCAGTAGCTTATTAGTGGAAGGGTGCAAGGGAAAACTTCACATACTGGTGTGATCGGAAGGCTCGAGCAGCAAGTGCACAAAGCTTCACACCATGGCAGCAAGCAACAAAAGAGATCGCATGATGTGCTCACTCTATTGTTGCTTGTTCATGCTACATATGGATGTTATTCTTCATGCACATCCCATTTGTGGTGGATTGCACAATGCACAGTCAATGCCAATGGCAATGGCAATGGAAAGGTGCTATTTGCAACAACATCCCTTTTTTTACACAAACCGCACCATTGCAGGTTCTTTTTGTGAAAGTTGCACCTGGCACGTCTTTCACATCCTGATCACAGCACCATTTTGTTGCAATTGAAAAGCCCGAGCGGCAAGTGCACAAAGCTTCACACTGGCAGCAAGCAACAACAGAGATCACATGCTGTGCTCACTCTATTATTGCTTGTTCACGCAACGTATGGATGTTATTCTTCGCGCACATCCCGTTGTGGTGAATTGCACTTTCAACGGCAACCGAGAGGTTGTAACTTGCAACAATACAGTGCTGCCATTCAGTAGTCATAATGAAAACAGCTGCATGACCCATGGGACAGAGTAGGCAAAGAAGGGTGCCCACAAACCATTTGTGACATTCCTCAGTGAGCACAAACAAATATAATGAAACTTACTTAGTCATGCATTATGATTGGCATATTTATTAATGTTTATGTGCTGATGGTATTAGGGTTGTTTGCTTGGAAATATTATGCTCTCTTGAGCCATTCTTATTGCTGTTATGTTCATTTCATACAGACGCATCAGATCCCAAAGAAATAATGACACTGAAAGGTACACTTTTTATGAATATCTTTTACAAGAGCTGTTTAACAATCAGTGATGTTTTTTTCTTTATTAGAAACAATTACTGTTTGATGTTAGTGATAGTTGTTTTTTAACTGCCAGTATAATCAACAAAGCTTGCAATCAACGAGTCAGTATTTCACATGTGTCACTGGTTATTGTTAACTGCTTTGAGAATGATACTGTCATTGATTGCTTTCTCTTTTTGGAAGTTTTAAGTTTCATACTAGCTAGTTTTCTTTGTTGAACTTTTTGATGCAGATTTTCAAATATTGAACAAATGGCAAACTGCTTTATGAGCGTTTTAATGTCTAACAATGGAAACAAATATGTACTTTCCTCTGCTACCAATGCTCTGGTTGAATTGTTTACAACTTATCCTAATCTAAGGCACCTGTGTGCTAGCAAAGGTATTATAAAAGTCTTAATTGCATTTGTTTGTGATATTGTGCAGATTTTTTATGATCAAAATATAATAAACTATCTTTGCATAGAAAAATCCTTTTCTTCTTTTTACTTGTTTGTTTTAGCATGTTCTTTTGATGTCGGTCTTTTTGTTGTTTCTTCATGATAGTTAATGTTTCCCAAGTTAGTTCATGTTTTTTTTTGCATATGTGAACAATGTGTTAGATGTTGTTGCCATGGTTCTAAATTTTTTTAGGCGTTTATTTCAATATCATGAAAGATATATTTCCACTTCACAAAGAAAGCATGGATGAAACAGATACTCACCTTTTATGTTGTTTAAAATTATGTGTTGCTTTAACTATTGATTGTCCAGAAAATCTCCAATGGTGTGCAGATGCTGGAACAATTTCTGTAGTTTTCCATTCATTAAAGGTACGTGTACTGCATTCATTCGCATAGTTTGTGCTAAATATATTTTCATAAAAAATCAAGATTGTTGACAATTACGAATATATATCTCAGATAATTTTCAAATAACACATAATGTGAAACTTTGGATTGAAGATTGAAGTAAAATGTTTTGGTACAACTTTTACTTACAACTGCAGATAATGTTTTAATAAAATCTTGACATTCAGTTTGTTGGTACAAATCAATTCCAAGACATAAATAAAACCATTTATAAAGGCATATGCACTTTACCTACTAGAAATTCTTCATTGTCTTTTCTTCCTAAATGTGCTGTTTTTGTATAAATTAAAATAGGTGAACAGGTTTAACCAGTGTTAGTAATGTGATTAGGCAGCATATATTCATTTATTCATGTAACTAATGGGACATTTATATTATTCTGCAGGTAGCAAGCAAGAACAAAGAAACCATGCTTCAGTGTTTGAAATTTATGTCATCATTAATATCTCCAGTAGTACTTTGTCAAGGTTTGTATGTAAATTTCTACCTGAACAACTTTTACACAAATGATTCTGATAGTTTATCTATTATAGTAAAAGAAAACGTTGCAAAACTACAAGAGGTATGGTGCAAGCAGTGTTTGTCAATGAACAATAATATGGTTCCTGCTGCCACATGTATGATAGCTGTCATGAATCGGTTTCTTGGCCAATCACCAGGGATTCAGCTGTATGGAATCAAATGCCTGCGATCAATTTTTCAGTATGGTAAGTATAGTCCCACACTAGTAGTTTAATAATCACAGCAATTACTTAGAGCTCCATATACTGTAGTTTCATCCATTTTATCAAAGCAAAAAGTTTGTTAGAGCTTATCTAATCATCAGATTAACCTATGTATGTAAACATACCTGATCTAATCTACCCAAGAACCCTGGTCAGAGATGTATCACCTTCCAGCTTATTCAAATATATCATCAATTCATTTTTATCTTATCTATTCTCATTTATTTCAAGGATTATGAATATTGTCTCATACGTTAGGTATTATATGAATTTTAGGTGCTAGTACTCTTCTGGATAATGGGTTGATTGACTCTTTGATACACACATGCTTGCTTCATATTGATGATACTGATATCCTCATTGAAGCACTTCTACTTCTTGAGGAATCATTGCACAATGCTAGGTAAAGTAATTGCTGCTTTTTATTTTCCATGTAAACCAGTATGATGGTGGGTACAGTCAATAGCATTTCTATTTTTACCTCTGCATTGTGTCACTGCTAATGCCCCATGAAAACATGAAGCACTAATTTGACCCAAATCTGTTGCATTTCATACAGTTTTGAAATTTCTTCTAAAAGTGAATCATTGTGTGATCTTGTTGTGGATGTGACAAAGCACTATTTGTCTATTGAAGATGTTCTTCTTAGAATCAGTTATATTGTTAAGGTGAGGCAGTCATTTCATGCGTTTTGTTCACTTTCAAAGAATAAAGTGTAACATGGTTTTTGTTTGTATATTTGTTGCTGTTACTAACCATTCATTGTTCTTGAAATTATTTGATCGTGTTCTACTATGGATAGTTTCGTGTAGTTAGAAATGTTAAGACTAAGAGCTGTATTAAAAACTCAGCCTACTGAAGTTCAGTATTGAAATAAGCATGTCATGTCCCAAAAATGTTTTTCTTATTTGATGACGAGTACAAATTTTCATTCTCTTCAAACTCTTTTTAAGACTCTCATCATGGATGATGCATGGTTTTGCACATATTTGGTGACTAAAAATGTTGCATCCCTGATGTTTCAAGGATTGTTTTTGCATTCAGCCTCACATGGAAATGTTTTGGGAAAGGAACCTGTTGTTTCATTGCTGGCTGAATGCTTGTACTTATTGCTTGCTGATTCATTGTCCAATGCCAGGTTCAAAATTTTGATGCAAGCTGTTATGTTAATTAGTTTCTGTAGAAAGTCTGACATTACTCCAACAATAGAGATATTAGCATTAATTATCAAATAACCTTGTTGTTCCAGTGTGTGGTTGAATTTGTAACTGTATTTGTTGCTCTGAACTAATGTTAGCAATCTTGCAAATTTAAATTGTTATCAACTTGATACTTCTTTTTCATTTGTTTGCTGGCTATATTTTGTTCCCGAAAGTTTAGACCAAATGTTGTTTCAGCTAATAGATTTGTAAATGTTAAGTGCATCCCTTCTATAGAACTTCTGGATGTACAAAATCTAAATCGTTAATGTTTGTTTCTATAGAAATGATTTGCTGGTGAATGGATGTGAAAATGGGGCAGTAAATGAAGTGCTGACTCTGCTGTATTTAGGATGTGATATCAATTGTTTGACAGAAGATGGAAGAAGTCCTTTAACAGAAGCTTGTAAACGGAGAAACTCAGCTATGGTAGGATGTTAATTTTTTGCTTGTATTCACTCAAAGTGCTTGATTGCCGGAAGATTTTATATTGATATCTGTGGATGAAAAATGTTTTTGAAAGCTCAGAGTAGTGGGTCTCAACCAGTGGTCCATGATCCCTCAGAGGGGTCCACAAAGCATATTCTAATAGTCTGCTGAAACATGCAAATTTGAAGTTGAGTTTAACATCATGGAAGACTTTTGCTATGCCCTGGCATATACCAGTATCCACCCTTCACCCGCCAGATGTATCTGACATGATGGTTAACCTATCAGCATTGTTGATGTTACATCATAATTTAATTTAATAAGGGTGTAGTGTGGATCCATAGCCATGGTTCCAAACTGTTCATGGATCTAGGACCAAGCAGCACAAGCTTGTTTCAATCCAGGGGCGCATCTAGGGTCTGTTTGGCTGTCATGACAGACTCCTTTGCACCGCGGGTACTCAGCATTAAAGCCAATAAAATTTCAAACGCCACTGCAGGTCTCTAATGCGGCTGTTTTGGAACAGGCAACAGCCTACATTTCCCTTGTAACGCTGCATAGTGCTATTACGAAACAACAACGTCCCTGCCTTGTCTAAATAGCGCCTGCGCAGTGACATGAAACAATCCACGTTTTTGAACACTCGAAATTGATATTGATATTGATATTGCATTTCTGAATACACAGTGACTAAATTATCTTTTTGAAAACCTCAAAAAATGCTGACTAAACAATGGGGTCTGCATTTGTTTTGGGGACAGTGAAAGAGGTCAGCCATAACAAGAAGTTTGAGAATCACTGGTTTAGAGGTTTTACTTTTAAAATTCACAAAATTGTACTTGTGTTTGTGAAGAACTCTTTTGTACAATTTTATTATGCAGGTCAAGCATATCATGTCATTTGTTGTTTTCCTCAATGAAGTATGCTTCATGAACATCAGACTTGAACATATCCCCAGGTGTCTGCATCTTCTTCAAAAAGCGGGAAACAAAAATAATGAAATATTTCCTTTGTTGTTATGGTATGTAAAAGTTAGTGCATATGTACTTGTGTGTCATAAATTTGATGTAGATGTTTTTATAGTTGAATTATTTGGCAAGTATAATCCAGCTTTCTATTTGTAGTTTTATGTGAAGTTTTTGTTAGCTTTCAATTCAAACTGTGCTATGTTGCTAAATTTTTTGCAGATAAATTTTATATTGTGTTGCAATGATTCACAGGTTCCTTGCTTATCAAAACAAGAATGGAGTTGCAGAATGGAGCAAGTTAGGAGTTACAACTTTAATAGAGGGATTACTTCAGCAAGTCTTTAACATTCTTGCGGTAATTGCAAGATTTTTATGTGTCTTGGTGGTAAACTGACAAGCCATAACCAATTTAAAATTCAGATTTTTTGTTGATACAATCATAGGTTTGTTTGAAATGGATATGGTATATTTGTGATATATTTAGTTTTATTTGTTGATGTAACGCAGTTATTGTTTTTAACAGCTGCCACAATTTAATATAAGTTTTATTTGTGTGAAAATTGGTCATCTAGGTTTTTTATACATGGCCTTCGAGTAGGTCTTTTTTTTCAATTTCATGATAATACAAATACTGTACTGCTGGCATGCATATAAGAATAATTGTGCTAATTTCTATAGGAATGTTTTCAGCATAAAAATTAATTACTGGTTTGGATGATCAAATTTTATTCTGCTTTTCACAAACTCTTCGGATACAAAAACTGTGATCTGTTTTGAAGGATATTCTCATGAGTTAATTTTGACACGAATTAATTATATCATGTTGGTGTTAAAGGACAAAGCTTTGTGTGTTTATTTTGCTGTGGTAATTTAAAATTTTGGTTATGTACAGCGTGAAGACAATTTTGATGATTCAAAGAATTTGCCCAAACCTCACTGTGCAAAAGTCGCTAATATCATCTGGAAAGCTGGTGATGCACTGGATTATAGTGAGTTTTACTACTTGAAAAAGTTCAAATTAAAAATATATTTGAAATATCCAGCAAAATTGAATGTGATAAGCAAGGTAGAACTGACTTAAATATACACTTTTGCAGTTAATTATAACAGTACAAAAGTTGACATTGCTGTTTGATTCTTTACTAGTATGTTTGCTTATATTTTGATGCAAATTAACAATATCAGTGTCTTTAGATGCTGATTCTTGTAGTATTCTAAAATATTTACATACAATAACCTTTTGTTTATCAATTATCACTGGTTTGTCGTTGTTTCATGAAATGTAGACTTGTCATATCATGATGAGATAGTTTGGTGAGTATTTGCTAAACAGACAAGTGTTAGCTGTAGTGTGGAATTATAAAAGTCTTTTATGCACTATATTTCAAAATTGAAAAGTTCTTTTTCAGTTTTATCAACATTAAAAAAGCCTTCAAAAAACTATACATGTTATATTTTGAGACGTTTCGGATTATTCTTAATCGATCTTCAGTCAAAAATAAAGAAACACTTGACAATGCTAGCAATTCATCTCAAAATAAAGCAAAAGTAAAAGGCTGGAGAAAGAATTATGTTCACTATGGTCGTAAATTTGAAATCCCTATTGAATAAGATGTTTTACCAAGTAATGTGAAAAACAATTTTATAAATGTTGTGACGTGATGGCAGAGACAGCCAATGAAATAGTGGGAAATCGGTTATAATTTATGGCAAAATTCTCACTGCATTTTAACTTAGGCATCTTTTCTTGGTGAAATGGCACTGCCAACTCCCTGGTTTTGAAGTGCCATGCCTGGTTTGTTTATTTTCTATTTATATGCTTGAAAGAAACAACAATAAACACCATAAAGAGAATAGCACTGTTTCAATTTTAACCAATGAACATCAAATACAACTGATCACCAAGGATGCAATACAGGGCCAGATGATCAGGGCAAGATAGCACAGGGCAAATGCAGTGCATTGATTGACTAATTGACAATTAACACATTTTTGATGCTTGAGATGTAAAGTCTTCAAGCACATTGCACTTCATTACAATGATATGTCAAGTTTTTTGTTGGTCCATTTGTGTTTTCTACGCTTTGGTGTAATTGCTAGTGTACATGGAAAACCCGTTTTTAAATGCTTAAAACTATCCTCATTAAGTGTAGATTTTCTGTGGCAACATTGAATTTTCTAAAAATTTTAGTTAACATATGAGAATGACACTTTTTATTGGTGGAGAACCTATTATTAATACATTAGCACAGGGGTGGGCAATTAATTTGGCTCAGAGGGCGCTTTAAGAAGTCCATGTTTTATAGAGGTCCGTGGTTTCTTACTTTCTAATGAAATAGAGGCGAGACTCTGTTCAAGTCAGCCTCAGCACTAACATTTACTGCCATAAGGTAAAGGAAATTTCAAATTTGAAGATTTTTCTGAATACTTCCGTGGGCCACTGAAAACGTTACGGCGGGCCACATGTGGCCTGTGGGCCGCTAATTGCCCACCCCTGCATTAGCATATGATTTTTATATGCAAAGATTTTTTGAAATCAGAACTTTAAAATGACTCTGTTGCTTTCATCGTAACTTGGCACCCTATTTTTGGTAGCGAAAATGTGTTACTAGTTGGTTACAGCAAGTGAGCTTGACGACCTGGTCATTTCCTTAGTACTGTGATATTTGAAACCCACATATAGAAAAAGCTGCTAACAAACTCAGTTGACTAAGTTCTCCATTCGCCGAAACTATCTGTGTACTGCAGTTATGCTCTATTTTGGTTTTTAATAAAAGACATTCTGTTGTTTTAGCAGTGTGAGAAGCTGAATAATTATGTTTTTTTAACTAAGGTTGTGTGGACACCAATGAAGAAGAAACCAGAGTTAATTGGGAGAAAAGGTTCTCTTTATTTTATCGCTCTAAGTATGACCTTTTTCAATGTTATCTGTTTCCAAAAATATGTGTTGAGGATATTCACAAATACTGTTTTTTAGATGTCTGGTTCAACCATTTCTGTTGGAAAATTTTGCAAATGAAAATCAATCGTAAGTTGACATTCTGTGTCTCAATGTTGTATTTGTAACAGTAAATTCGAAATTTTATATGAAGGGTTTTATCAAGTGGTGCTGGTTTTATATCGCAAGTGATCTAAAATTGCAATTGACCTATATTATGCAATAGCTAATAGCCATGGTTTGACTGGTTTCTGTAAATCTTACCTATATGCAAAACATTTAGCACTCCTTCATGAAGGAATGTGCTTCCAACTGTCTTGTATGTGAAACTATCTTACCATACCTCTGTATTTGACAACTGTCCATGGAAGATAAGATTTCATTTTAAAAAAGCAATGGTTGAAATCACAAACAGGCAAAAAAGACCATACAATAGTGTTTGCATTATAAATACTGTAATTGTAAAGTTCACCCTATGTTTGATTTGCCTGAAGACCAGATAACTCACGTGGTACTTCAGTGGTTTACCAGTGCTCATTGTTTTTCTTTACTTCTGTTTGCCTGTTTACGTAGTCATCTTTTTTTGCATATCCATTAAGTTGTTCTTAACCCGTTTAGGTCCTGTAGTGGAAATTTTTTTGGTGTAAACTTTTTTGTTGGATTCATTGATCATTAAATAGTCGATAAACAACTCCAATAAACGGGAAGCTAAGCGTTGCCTAGTGAAGAATACAGTGCGCAAAGCATGTGAAAATCTTGCTGCAGCGCAACAACAAACATGTAGAGTTTTTGACATCTTCTTGAAAACGAAAACACAGAGCCATCGGTAGTTTCTTCATTCACAGAACTTGAATTTTTGTGACATAGGAACTGTTTTACTGCCTTTCTTTTGCGTGCTTGTGACACGTGTTGGTTACAAACATCTGTGATGGTTCGCCATTAGTTCTATGAATAAGTTGAGTTCAATGTTTGTGCACTTTATAGTACAAATGCTTACAACAGTGTTGAATCAGCTGGATCAAAATCTAAGTTTCTTTGTATTGTGCTTGGTGTCCCGAGAAGAAATGGAACTGGTTTTCTTGTTAGGCGCATGTGGGAAATATAAAGGAACCGAACTTTGTTTGATTTCCTGAGGCCAGCTTGTTACATTGCGTGCTACAGTTCACTTCTCAAAATGCGCTAGATCCCTAGGCGTAGCCAGGTGAGCCACGCCCCCCACAAAGTTTTTGAATATGTAGTCATTTCGTGCTTTGAGAGACGGTATCTCATAAAAACACTGTTGCTAGCCTAAAAGCAAAAATTTTGACCTCCCCAAATTTTTTGCCCCCAAAAAAATTTCGGGCTGGCTATGCTACTGGCTAGATCGACAATTTTATTGCACTCAGGCAGGAAGACATGGACGGCAGTTTTTTATGTTTACGGTGTTCTACATCATTGACATATCGGGATGTACTTCGCATATCGTTTGATGAGGACACATCGCTGGAAGAAAGAATACATGAACAAATTAACAGCAGCTGTACCTGTTTTGTTCAGTTTCCACCCCAATATGCGCCACCTATCGTTCTTAAAGTAAGCAAAAGATGTGTTGTTTCGGCTTGTCTGCCAGGTCGCCTTCCCTGTGATAGAAGCCTTGTTCTTCTTTTACAAAGAAGCCTTGTTCATTTCCTTGCGTAGGTTTCATTGCACTTCCCTTCATTGGTTTAAGTTTGCTGTTCTGCCAAACACTTGTTTGAGTTCCATCTGACTGCGGAAACGTGCATTTGCATGCATTCTTTTTCTTATGCTTTGCAGGAAATACAACTTTCCTTTAATGAAATTTCATCGTTATCAACTTTTGAAGTGTTCACGGATGGAAGCGTTGCGGCAGTGTTAGCCACAATGGAAAAACTGAAGTTGTCTAACAATAATTTACGCGACTTCCCGTTGCGTGTGGCTGAAGTACTTGCGATTCTATTATGTTACAGTGGTGGCCGCTTAATATGACCACCTTGGTACTGGGGTATTTTGGTCATAAAACCAGACTGAACACAATAAGCGAAGGCTCTATAACCAGACCTGAATCAACACCATCAGCCACAAAATGATGAAAATGACACAAAATCCATCGTTTAGTTCAAATATCAACGAACAACAAACTGAAAATGTCACAAGTTGCGTAGGTTAATTATTAGTTTTGCGCTCGAAAAACTCGGAGATTTCTCGCTGAATAAGGTCTTTTCCGTAAAAATGACGAATTTGTCCAGCGAAGAGATGAAAGAAGTGGCCATAATTTTCTCAGTCGGATCATAGCCAGCGGAGAGTTTTATACTGAAAAACTCCTGTCCGTATCATAATGGCCGTAAAAAGCGGCTGGTCATATTAACAATGACGACATTAAGTGGCTTCCACTGTATGTGCTTCTAACCGTCATGAAATAATGTGATCGCGTGTTATTAAATTTGAAACTTTTCGAGCTCGCTATCATTGCATCGGTGACTCTTGATCCTGGAGCATAGCTCCCGGTTGATGAAATTGTCTGACATTTACTTAACTGCTATCCACTTAGATTTCACAGCAACGGTTGGATTAAAACCACACTTTCTCTGTTACCAAAATTAAACTTGTTTTTATTCCTTTTCGGTTTCAAACAAGGAATGCTAAACACGTATGCACCTACATTCTATAACAAGGAGAATTTTTGAAATGCATCAAAGTATTAATAGCAATGTTTTAGCTTCCAACCCCTATTAACGGCACCACGTTTTGTAATTTCACGTTTGTAGAAACCTTAATTTTCATTCTGAATTAAAAAAAAAAAAAATAATAAGCAACCGCATCGCTTTTGAACAAACCTCTAAAATTTAGTTTTATGAGCCGCGACCAAACCCGGTGCAGAACGACCTTTGTTTGCACGCGCGCAAGTGTGGTGGTAATCGGGGATTGGCTGCAAAGCAAAAAGGACGAAATGCAAACAATAAATTGTGACGTAAAACTGCGTCAGAGATAGAAACCCCAACTGACCGGCAATGTTCTTGCAACTAACAATTGCGGGATACGGCAGCAATTTTCGTATAAATACGCTCAGATGTGGTTTTAATTCAAAATCAATTAGTGAGCTCGTTTGTAGCCATGAAATAATAAAATAGCGCACTGCGTTTTGTGCGGCCTTTGGTAAAACGTTTTAATTGTTCTTTTATCACGCCGTTCCAACCGCAAAGCTATTCTGAAGGTTACCAATGGTGCAATTACAGCAATGTGCCTCGCGTGACTGCAAAAATGGCGTACGCAACAGTTTTTTGAATGTTGAGTGCCAATTCATTCTATTTGTTCATCGTGCATGTTCATGATGCAGTTGCATTTTAATATCTCTTGCGCTCAAACTTGAAGGTGTTTTGCAACGTCCGTGAAATATTCCTTACGAGCAATCAGTTCTCGCAGTTTCCATTTAAAATACTGGAGGGATGTCCCAACCTGAAAAAATTAGATTTGTCTGATAATTCCATGAAATCCACCTGCTCTGACGACTGCCATGTTGGCGGCAAGGTATGGGGTTTTGCTTTCTTCTTATAGTGTGATCAGAAATTAATTGGAAAGTTTACTCCGTGTTTTGTAAAAATTACTCATTGCAACATACTTTTATTCGGTGAAATTGCAGAAATGATAAAGCATCGATGTTAAACGCAGGGGCAAAAGAGCTCAACCGTTGCGCGCGATGTTTGGTGATAAAACGACAGATGTGTTTCGTCAGTCAACAGCGCGCCAATCTGAGTGACTGGGTTTACGGCTTCGCAATTGATTGTTAATTCGCATTGTGTCAGACGAGCTTCAGAAGTACGCTACCTACGAGCAAGATGCTATTTGCTTATAACAAAGACGGTGTTCATTTCAAAAACATTAAAAACAAGCGTGTTGTTACAGTGGCAATCATGCGGACTGACAGCGAGTTTGGGACAATCCATACCAATTTGTTCGTCACAGAAGTCACTTGCCAACTTTCCCCACAACTTGGAATTTTTAAATATCTCCGAAAATCAGCTGGAATTCATTCCATGCTGGTTATTCCGCTTGCTCCCAAATCTATCCCAGTGCGAAATGAAGCAAAACTGTCTGAAGAGTTTGCCCAACATCGGCAATGGTAAAAGTTTTACCTAATGGTTTGTATATTATGTGAGCGACCTTGACTTCTGCATGTAGGTTACGTGTTTTCTTGAACGTTCATTTTTACCTGTTGTGACATTCCGTGCTATCCTGTTCTGCTACCGACGTGTACAATTCTCGTTAATATTTTTTCTGCAGACATCTACGATGAGCGAGATCTGCATCTTCCCAATTTAACGTTGTTTGATGCGAGTCAGAACAATTTGACTCGGTTTGACTGCGGTTTTCTGAAACATATGCCAAACCTGAAGCATCTTGATTTGTCCAAGGTAATGTGTTCGTCCCTAACAAACATAATTGCCGTGTACGAGTATCCGATATGTTTGAGGAAAAAATGCTTGTTTTTACTATACCTTCTGAAACATTTTACGAAAAAGCCAAGAACAGTAGAATTCGCCTATAGCAGGTTGTTCTTAAACTTTCTCTGGCCATGTACTCCTTCGATCAATGAGCATATACCCACTAAAATTTCTCAAGACAAAAAGGCTGAGGAAAATAACAAATATTTTTACCAATAAGCATTCAATAATTTAAAAAAATAATATTCAATGATGTATGTATAAATAATGCGAAATGTATAATATCAGTTTTTTTTAAAGGAAAATGTTAGGGACCCGATTTCTCTGATTCTAGGGACCCGATTTTCAATTTTAAAAACACTTTTAAAAAACCCTGATAATATATAAACATATTTTTCCCTTCTGGTGCCAACTTTAAATGTACCCCTTCAGATAGGCAAGTGCACCCCAGTTTGAAAACTCATGGCCTATAACGACAGTTCGTTGCTGTAACGACGCTTTTTTGCCGGTCGCGGCAGAAATCATGTCTTTTACGTGCATTTGAGTTCGGCAATATCGTCACTTCGTTTATAGCGACACTTCTTGTCCCTTCAGAATATTTTGCTCGTTTATAACGAGAGTTGCAAGTTTTCTTTACAGTTTGGAGTGTACTGTTGACTATGTGGAGCCATCACACAAGTCTTTTTTGACCAAATAGGAACACAGTTAAGTTAAGCGGCCAATCGTTGAGCCGTGACAGGTGTGACGTGAGAATGGCATCAAGGATTGGGCCATCAGCAATGGAGGAACATCTTCACATGAGTTTTAGTGCATTAGGGATTGTTACGACTGTAGTCAGTTCGATAGATCAACTTGGTGGAGTGGTGTGTATATTGTCGAAAAAATAAAGCACTATTCTATGACAGAAAAAGTATGACATCGTTGTTTCCAGGGATGTAGTGCTAATAAAAAAGGTGTGGGACGCACCCAAAAAACTTGCAATTTTGAAACAGCTTCAAACTCATTTTAAAGCAAAACATGAAAAAGGTGTGGGAACGCCGTTCACACGCGTTCCCTCTCCACTACACCCCTGGTTGTTTCTCTCATCAACGAAAATGGTACGAAAGGAGGAAAACTTGCAAAAGATTTCGGAATTCCAACAATGACGTCGACTACACTTTCGAAAAATAAAGACAAAGAACATCCCCGCTTTTTTATCAGAGTATACGCGAAAAAACGATACAGTAAGCGGCAATCCTAATCACAGAACACTTTTAAGCCTTTCCAGGCTTTGTCATTGAACTGAAAAGCCATTTTAGAAACGCTTTATTGTAGTTCGCCTACAACGACGCTTTTTCTCTGGTCCCATGAAGTGACTTTATAGGGAAGTTCTACTGATTTTTTTCCTGGCTAAAATTTTACGGTGACTTGGTATTATCATGGAAAAGATTTTTCGCACCATGCTTTGTTACGTACGCCTTGTGCATTAATGCAGCTCTCTGTCTCCTAGAACCGTATTGAATACGTGGATTGTGACGACTCTACTGCTGCTTGTACCCACATCGAGTATCTTGATATTAGCGGCAACGCTTTGGAGAAGTTTCCACCAGTAGTGCAACTTATGCCTGAACTGAAGGTTAGTATATTTTTGATTCATTTGTGGATTCGTTGAAACAAGAGATCTGCTCGAGTTAGATCGACTTGCTGGTCAGATCGGGATAAAGTTTTCCAAAAAACGGGCAAAGGACAGCCCAAAACGCGATTGGAGCCGTTAAAATTGCGGTCAAAACAAAACCCAGTAGTATTTGAACTAATCATTTTCTTTGCATTCATGAGACCAGTAAAATATGACGCAAACTTGCAGTTTTGAAAAGAACTGCTGTTTAACACCCCACAGTTGAACACAGAAGGACCCTTGATTGTTGTTGTCATGTCCTCCTGACAGCACGTGTTTTTCCCGGGTAAAGGGCAGTATCACTGCCTTGTCGCAGTGCACTGTGTGGGTTTCGATATTTTGAAGTGTCATCGGCCAGTCCCGAGTCATACGAAGTTGCTCCGCGGGTGGGGCTTGTATATGGTTATATGGTGCAATCGCTTTTGTTATAATATTATTGTTGATGTGCGCAAAAGCTTTGTTCTGTATCGATTACATTATTCGATGAAACACCCCTTTCAAATGTTAGTTGCTTCATAAAAAAGTTACTGCTTTTCTGCAACAGCATGGAACATTTTGTAGTCTGATAAAACTGACGCCGATGTTCTGTTCTTATTGAAAATCGTTTCCACATTTAGTGACTGTTAAATTTTTTTCAGGTTCTCAACATATCGAAAAACAGGATCGCGCAGCTTCCGGATCCATCTCCTTGGAAAGCCAAACGGCTGGCTTGGTTAGATGTTTCTGGCAACCAACTTAAGGATCTTTCGTTTGTTGCTGGACTGGCAAGTGCTGTCTCAGAGAACTCCATGAAAACGCTGAATGTTTCCAATAATCTTCTCTGCGAGCTGCCACCAGAATTAGGAAACTTTACTAGTTTGGAGGTATGCGATGTTTTTCATTTTCCATTGACGTTTTGATGCCAACATCCCTGCGCATTAGTTTTCGAAAATATTTTGATTGAAACTACTTATAATGTAAGCGTTCTATTTTTGTGCTGCATTACATTTTCTGTTTGCCGCGTCACTAGTCAGGTTAGTTCACAGTTCGTTGGCACAGGTTCTTGATGTCAGTCATAACAATCTGCAAAGCTTACCTGACGAGCTGGGCCGCCTGCTGAACATACAGAAGCTTTGCATTCATGGAAACAAGTTAAGTCTGAACCTGTCATTACTGGAAGGTAAACGAAGTAACTTTTTCGATATTTTAGTTGTGGCCTGAGTTGGTGCGCTTAGATTAGATACAATTAGAGATACAATACAAATTTATGTTCCTTTCACTGATGAAAAATACGTTATATCTTTGGTACACGAAAAGTGGAAGTGCTGAATAGCCTTATAATGAATATCACGGCCAAAGCAAACGACACAAATGACATCTTGCAAACGTTTCGATAACTCCTGTTATCATCATCAGTGCATAGCAATAGAACTGCAGTCATCTTGCTGCAGGTTCTTATTGGTCGTTCAGGAGAAAAGCTCTGTAAAAAAAAAGAAAAACGCAAAAGGCTGTTTCGGCAGTGACGTAGTGGCGCGAAGCATACGCAGTCACATGACTCAGCTGGATACGCGCCAGTGGTGATGGCGCGTGACGTCACGAGTGAAGCATGAAGCTCTGTTACAAGCTAAAAATGCATAGAGGCATCGACGGGATGTTTGCATTCATCTCTGGTTTGTGTTCTTGAATCAACAAAGATTCAAGAATCTGCAGCCTTTGCCAATTGTTGTCACTGCCAATGACCTCAGGGTTGTGAAAGTCAACCCGGTGATCTGGGTTGGCTTGCAAGTGTCTGCATACTGAAGAGCTTAGTGACGTTCGATGCTCTTCTATACGATTTATTAAATTGCGTTGCGTTTGGCCGATGTAGGAGGCACCGCATGAGCAAGTAAGCTTGTACACAACGTTAAACCGGTTTAGTAAAGCTTGCCGGTCTTTAACAGAGAACCAGCTTTGAAGCTTTCGAGTGCTTTGGAAACAACGTAGCTTTACGTTCACTACAGCCTTGTGTCTTAATAAAGCTGCTGAGGTCCTGTCGTATGTTATTAGGTATAGCACCCAAATACGGTAGTTGTAATGAAATATATTTGGGTGAAGGAGAGGGTTCAGCAGGTGCACCACGTTGTTGCGTGACAACGTATTTTCTGTTTAAGAATTGCTGAATGCAACGGTCCAAAAAATTGTCGGGGTATCCGTTGCGACACAACATTCGTTGCGAGACAACATATCCGTTGCGCGACAACATATCCGTTGCGCGACAACATTCTCAGTAGATCTCGTTATATTTTCTTCATCAAGTAGCATGAAATGATCATCACCTTTAACGTGACCAAGACCGCTTTCGCAGTGGTTGGTTTGTGTTGCTGCCGCATCCCATCGAATCTAAGTTGTAATCTTCAATATGGTCATTGGCTTATTTTTCAAGTCAGGTTCCTCGGTAGTTGCATGTGGTTGCTTTGGTAATAAGACAATGGTTTTCAAAGAAGAAGTCAGGAACAAAATGTGGTGGGGCACGGTGTTTTTAATATCAAATAGTTTTGCTTGCGGTATGATGTAACATTGACATGTTTTCTATCAAACAACAATAACTCCTCCGGAATAGATTGCGTTAAACCAAAAATAGCCAATTTTGCAAACGTTTTTTCTCCATTGTTGGACAGCTTTGTTAGGGGTTTGTGCGATTTTTTGACCGCAGCGATAGCGATTTTGCTCGAAAGTTTCCAGGACGTGTGACGGAGCCTGTCTCTTGTTGCGCACCTGATGATTTTTGAACGAACGTTTCTTGTGTCATGACGAAAGAAATGTTGTAATTTTAACCAGAATGCAAAAACAGGACAGTGTCAGACATTGTTTGTAATATGTCCGCAAACTGTTCCTAATGAAATAAAAAGCATCTTTCGTATGCTCCGAAATGCATCAGTTCATGTGTTTAAAAGATCCACTGCTTCCAGCGCTGGCATTTATAGTTGCTGGCGCCCTTTTGGTACAATATTTTAGTTTATTTCACTTTGAATTGTATAGACAAGCCCCAGGAGCTCCGTGCATTTCTTTACGCGCGCTTGAAGAAGTCAGTCCCGCACAGTCGTGTCAAGGTGATGTTGCTTGGTCATGCCGGTGCTGGGAAAACCACAATGCTGCAGTCTCTTCTTAAGTATAAAGGTTTCAGGTTTCGAAGTTTTTCCGGTGGTTTGTTTCCTTTTGACAAACCTGAAAAACACCGACCGACTTTGGCAACCGTTGGTGTTGATGTCCTGGAGTGGCCTCTGCAGCACAAGGACAAGTGAGTTGCTGTGTGTGGAAACGTGTAGTTTCTCGAAGAATGTGCTAACGCGCTTTTCTCCGTAGAAAGCTGAATCCAGCTGTAATTCACCTCGGTAAATATCTAACTCGTTGTTACATATCGTCACGTGACAGGTGTCGCTTTCAAACCAAACGGCCGTCTTCTTTTTGAAAAGGCGCGTTTGACAGACGTCGGACGAGAGCTGAATGTTCAACCGCTTTAATCGCTTTCGATAACCTTCTAAATGGTTCGCTATCGAGAAATTCATCCCGAAAAAGTTTAGGTTTCTTGGATATAAAATGAGCGACGTTACATGATCGGTTTAGCTGATGTCTTTGCTTTTGCAGGGTCTTTCAAGTCAGTGCATGGGATTTCGGTGGCCAGGAAGATTTCTATGCCACCCATCCCTGCTTTTTGTCAGAACGTGCGATGTTCATCGTGGTCTACGACGGTTCGAAGGGCCCCAAACAGCTGAATACCACGCGCCCGTGGTTGACTGCGATTCATGCACGAGCGCCTCACTGCCCTGTGCTTCTTGTTGCTACGCACGCGGACACCGTTCCCAGGTCAAATTACATAACACGCAAATGCCGTGATAGACAAAATGCTTACTATTTCGATTTTCGCTGTTGTGTGTAACACAGTAGTTTTTTGAGAAAATGTTTTTGTATTAAGTTTGTTCCCAACTGTGGTTTTGTACATTCTTTGATAAGTCTTGTTTGGTTCCGATAAGACTTTACGTTTAGTCAAAATGAAATTTTTCCTAGCGTTCGTATTCTGATTTGTGCGATTGCAACAATACATTCAGGGGTGGTCGCGATGAAGCGAAACGTGAGCTTGATGAAGAGCTGAAAGCACTGTCGAAAAGAAAGTGGTTTCCGAAAGCAGCGAAAAGCTTCGGAATACAACATGAGTTGTTGGATGTTCGCGAAGGTTCACCTGACATTCCGCACTTGAAAGCAATCATTGCGAAAACACTTGCAGGTAGGTTTGTTTCAGAACCGTCGCCAGAAAGTCATTAATAGGGGGTTTTACGTTTGTGCAGGAGGCTTGACATTGTAAATTTGATAAAAATTCTACTGACAGTGTTTCATATTTCAATTCGGGGGGAGTGCTTTGTTTGGGAGGGCTAAGCCCACCAAAGCCCCCCGTGGCGAAGGGACTGACTTATTTTCGTGCATCAGAGTTAACTTGTTGCTTGCCGACAAGTTTCAGCAACGAAGTGAAACCGAGTCAGTGGTTGAAATTATGTTATTGATCTTGTTTTACTGCTGCAGAATCTGTGGTGCAGGGAAACCCCTTGGTTTGTGAAATGGTTCCTTACAGTTATCTTCAGCTGGAAGATGCACTGAGGAAAGAAGCGACATGCAGAGAAACGTTTCCGGTCATTAGGTGAATAAAATTTATGACAGCAAAGCGATTTGAGTCTTATCTCGAACACACGTTTTTTTGCTAATAGTGAAAGCAGAAACGCCGCTTGTCATGAGACGACCACTTCGTTTTCCTGCATATTTTTAAAACATATGTTGTCTGTTCAGATCCATTGAAAATAGAAAATAAGATGTAGTATTTCATGCAATCTCCGATAAATATTCTGGTCCACCTGCCGCAATAAGCCATTTGTTGTGCTCTTTTTTGTTAAATGTGTTCAGAACAATTTTAGGGTTTACTGCCTCTGTTTTAAACTCATGCTTTCCAACCGACCAGTTGTTGCCGCGTTCCTCTCGTGATACGTATTAAACACTTTCAGTTTTTCAACAACACCTGTCTCATCACCAGCTGCTGATTATCATTGCCGTGGTTGATGTTTGTTGTAAAATCGTTGGTTTTGGGTAAAAATCGTGACCTGGGCTGCTCAGTAGATCTCTTTGTTTGTTTATTCGTGAAAGTTACACAAAGCACATTTACCAACACCAGTTTTTCCAAAAGAAAGTCCTTCAAAGTTTTTTAGACTTTGATTACTAGCATAAAGTTGTCAGCAGGGCTGTGGAGTCGGAGTCGAGGAGTCGGAAGGATTTTGAACCTGAGGAGTCGGAGTCGCAGAAAATTTTAACGACTCCGACTCCGGGCTGACCTTTTGCTCGCCGATTGTGACTGTTTGTGCCACAAACGTGCGAAAGCGTCACACACTTAGTGGCAGTTTAAGCAGCTTAACGTTTTAACAAGAGATGATCATGGCTATTCAGGAAGGTTGCAGCACACTAACTTGCATACATTCACTCAGGGGCGATTCCAGATCAGCAGCGTTACTCGGGCTCATCACGCAACTTATGCTGAGTGAATGCGACCTTTCGAAGCCTGCGTCACTGAAATTTCCTTTTGCTTTCATTCTGGTTGGCACTATCGTTGCTCTGTGACGTTGGTTACACAACAAGCAATGAGAAGTTCTCATGAGAACTCATCCATTGTTACGTAACCCACGTCACAGAGCAATGATAACGCCAGGTAGTCCTGTGCGTACTAGGCTCTTTCATATTAGCCCGAGTTACTGGACTATTTGTCGTTCGTTTGAAGTTATTCTCGAATGGGGAGCGTCCATTGGATTGGAATTCAAATGTTGTATGCAAATCCATTGCTTCAAAAAAACTTTCAGTCTGATATGAATTAACTTCAAAGAAATGCTTAATCGCTTCGCAGAGGGCAGCTCGGGTTCTAATGGATGAGCCCGAGTAAAGCGCGAGCGAACGTATTCGTGAGAACCGTTGCTACGAAAAATATTTTTTATTTATGTCACCTGCAAAATGAACACGGAGGTTCAACAGGAAACGAAAATATATGAACACTGACAAGACCCAATGGAAAAAGCCCGAGTGAACAACTTTGATCAGTGAAGTGGGTGCTGGCACAAATGTGCAAAGCAAGCCAGTTCGCGTTCTACCGGGGTTTTCCGGAAGGCCGCCCAGTCTTTAGTCCGCCCATGGGCGCTTATTTTAGGTGGGCGTTCATATGGTGCTAATATTTCAGTTGAATACTATTTGTACCTGTTCCCTTACACGGTACGTCCAACGTTATACAGAGTTTGAAAACTGTTTAGATATTTGTGCCCACGCTCCAGACTGTATTGTGCGCCATTATGACATACAATGTAAAAAGCCATTATGACATACAAGGTGATTCACAATGCTTTAGTGAATAAAGTTCAGACACAGGCAATATTCAACTGCCGTATAACAGCCCGGGCGGTTATTTGGTCCATGTCTTATTTTCCCAATGTGTCTATTTTCCTATTAACGGCCCTGGGGGGCCTTCCGAAAAACCCCGGTACAATATAAAGCGTGGTCGAAGACTTGGGCTGATCCCGAGTGCCGGAGTCGCCACTGCCTACATTTGATTTGAATGTTTCTAAGGACTTTGCCCCGCAAATACGTGCTGGTGTTGATGACTTGTCCACACTCGGCACTCCACAGTCCGATTCGATTAGCAAGCAAGTGGCAAAACAAATAAAAACGCACTATGACCTTAATCCCCAATAGAATAGACACTCGGATTTCGCTACGTTGCCAGGTTGCCGTGCTCTTTTATTGGGCAGCATGGGCGAAGCGCGGTAACTGTCTGACTGCGAACGATAATTCCGACATCTGGTTTCTGGTCATACTTCTCCAACTGCTTTGCAACGCTTTGATCCACTTAATTGAAACAACACAATTGCTTCGCTTGGTCTTCTACGTATAGTAGCAAACTTCCTTAAAACGTTAAACGTACAAATGAGTTCCTTAAAGGAACAAATATTCCTTAAAACGTACAAATGATTTTTGGTTCTTTTATCATACAATTCCAATCGCAGTCGCTTTGAAGTTAAACTATGGTGACTTTCGTAACAGGAATTCATGTCGAGTTCTGCCGTTCTGTCGCAAATTTTTGTATTAAAAAATCCATGTCGACTAATTTTTAAACCTTGCAAGTTTATTGTACCATAACTGAAGGCAGGGTAGTGTGAAGTGTTTGGATAACGAAGAGTAAAGTGAACGTTCACGAGTGGTTAAGCTAAAAATTAAACTAATTTGTTTTACTTTCTTTCTTGGTTGATAGTTCGTGGATTGACCTGTAGCTTATAAGAGCTTGCTTGTAACATGTTCAGTTGGCCATCTAGGGAGAAAAGATAGCGACACATGTGCGTTCAGCAGAGCTGAAGCTCGGCAGCGTTCGAGCGTAAAAATGTTATGTCCATGAAATCATTTGAGATAGTATGCCCGAGCGTGTTTTTCAACCGCGTTGCGCAATATGTGCACATGCACACCGGTGGGATGCACGCATTTTTCTAATTTTACTTTTTCACTGATATCGTTTACAAAACTTCTGTTTTAATCAATTGTCAGCCTTCTCTGATTATTTGAATTGTGGCAGTTTAGACGAGTATTTTTTTCTTGTAACATTAAAAGACTAACGCCTACTTGATCATAAGAGATGAACGTGCATGTACATCGTTTCAAAACAAGTTTCCTATTCTTAAAAAGTGCAAGTAGGGTTTATGAACTCATTTGAAAAGAATGATCACTTCAAGTAACTAATGCAGCTGAAGGTCGGAGCTGGAGTCGGATAATCGAAATTGCCCAGAGTCGGAGTTGGAGTCCGATGATGAGTCTTCCGACTCCACAGCCCTGGTTGTCAGGCAAGTCCCGTTACAATGATTTATGTGTAAAAATTGTGCGACATCGGATGTGAAGTTGTTTATTACAGCTTCAATGAGATGGTTGGCTTACTTCAAAAATCAAGTGATGATCGTTCCACTCAATTCGACAGCGGCTCGGAACTTATGATGGCAGTGAAGTATTTGCACCAGACTGGAGTATTACTACATTTTAGCGACCCGAGATCGAGTTTGAACGATTGCTTTTTCCTAAAGCCAGCTTGGCTTTGCCAGCTGTTTGCCCAGGTACGTATTGTCTGTCTTGCTTGCTTGCTGTCTTGCTTCCCTTTTTCGAATATTTGAACAAAGCGGTGAAGCACAAGTTTCAAAATTTACCAGGTATGGGTTTGCCTTTTACGCTAAACACGATCAGGCTCTTTGGAAAATTTCCGCTCCTGCGAGAAATATGATCCGTGTGAGGTCAAGCTCCAACGACGATTGACAAAACTTGTTTGCAACGCGCTTGTTACACACGTGAAAAGAGCAACCAGCGAGTCTGAGTCGAAATTTGCTGCTTGCTGCTCGCGCTGACTTGAGCTGCCTTCACACAATTTTACGTTGTTTACTGAGAACGACGAGTAGCTGAACTCAGAAACGACCAGGACTGCCTTTGAACCCCGATAAATTACCAGGTACAACCACGATAAATTATCAGGTACAACCACGATAAAT
>Ga0210059_1001052_pt1 | contig 39948 bp, 29 predicted proteins | sample Ectturendosymbi2_FD_188042 | JGI IMG/M metagenome (GOLD analysis project Ga0210059, IMG submission 188042) | Ecteinascidia turbinata endosymbiont from Florida, USA - Sample 2 (SPAdes) (version 2) | ecosystem: Host-associated > Tunicates > Ascidians > Unclassified | place: Key West, Florida... | reverse complement strand
GCCAGAGCGAGGGTTTTCGACTCTATGTCGTGTTAAAACCAAGCAACGAAATAGGCTACTAGATGTCAGCCTGAACGCTCTAACCAACATTTCGATGAACGGTCCGGAGCAGCTCACTGACGAGGATGTACAAAAGATAGCTGAGAAGTGGCAAAAAACAAAAGACCGACGAACAGTGACAGAGCGAGCAATGAAGGCGTTGGAATCTGCTAATTCTGCAAACAACGAAGAAATGAAAGCTGGCGAATGGGAATGGGATTGCGAATCTGCTTTGTTGCCTGAGATAGAACCTGATAAATTTGTTCTGTGATTGTGCACTGCCAGTAGCCTAATAAATAATTCGTTTAAGCAAATATGGCTATTCTTTCGTATTTAGATGAAATGCTTGCGGTCTCTTAAAACTACTTAGCGGTTACCCAAGCCAAACCCTAAAAAAAACCCTGGTTATAATTAAAAACCTGTGTGCGTGCGTCAGTCCAGATGTCACCTATTCCTTCGAACTGAGACAGACACTTTGGAATTACATGTTTGGTGATGCAGCAAAGAGCATTGTCTATCTTTGAACATTAGCCTCGATTATTATACATTCTAGATGACCGCCATGGTCCTTCACCAATCCTATATGATACGGATAAACCCTTTGTTTACATTGACAAGCTGTTATGCCATTGTATTTTCATTTGCTCTAATGTTCACTGTCAGTTGATTTACTTATTGCGTGATGGCTTTTTGCATTGCTTCTGTTTATTAGCTGAGTCATCATATGAAACATTAAACCAACCAATGACTTTCTGACGATGGCTCTGGACCCGCAGTTTGCAGGCTCAAATTTCGTACCACAAAGAATATAATTTTCTTAGATTGAAAAATTTATTATATATAATGTAATAAATAAGATTTACTGCAGAAGACCGCCAGGCCAGAAAAAAGAGGGGCCCATAGCAACTGCTACATATGTTACTATTGTTAATCCGGCACTGACCTCCCACTGAAATCCACGAAAGATCAATCTTCTTACTTCTTCCACTGTTTCTTAGTTTCGAAATGAATTTTTCAACATCACAACCGCGGTCTGACTAAATTTCACGCAAGATCTGAGCAACCACTGGTGTGTGTCGTTATAGACAACTCTAGTTACCAGACCGTCAAAAACAACAACACAGCTTATAATTCATTTGGGAAGTACTGAATGCAGGCTAATCAGTTTCAAAATTATCATAATACTGTATATGTCAATCTACTGTATACGTCAACCAAACGAACATAAACGGGAAATTGAGAAAAAAACTGGCAGAGCCAATCTGGGGCTAACCAAAATTTTTGGGGAGTTATGGCCTATCCAGGCCCCTCCTTAGAATCGCCACTGCATATACACGAGAGGATTCCGCATTTCATCACTCCTAGTAAATTGTTCCGAGGTGAATCAATCGTTGAGGAAGGAGACGTTGGAACTGTCTTTCATATTGGAGTGAAATGTTCTTGCGAATGTTTTGTTAATTTGGGGAAAAGTGAAGGTCTGCTCTATGCAATTGCAAGTGGAGACAAGCTTTTCTGATTTCTTATCATCATCACACCAGGGCCGGACTAACCATTGGGAAAACAGGGAAAAAGCCCGGGGCCTCGCACTTGAATATCAAAACACTCTTTTACTGTTTTGCAAATTTTTTAGGCTGTTCGCTACACGTCAAAATTGCAGAGCTTTTTGATTACTGCGTTTAGTAAATACGTCAAGGAAAATTACAACTTTGGCGCTCATCGTTCATGAGTCACTTGAAAGAATTGAACCGAACAGCACCACGCTTTATAACCCAAGAATTAGATCGAAACCAGTGCAAGCATGAGCGTCCGCAGAAATTTTTCCAAGGGGAATACGTCGACATTTTGCTAATCCTTTTCAGATTGCTGACGATGCAATGCAAATGGACGTTCACAAAACGCTTTACCCTTTCTACCACATTAGTCTGCACTGTTTGAAACTGAATTCTCAATCTTTTGTCTAAAATGTTTTCTTCACTTGGACTATCAGGAATGGTTTTTCTTTTCATAAACTTCCAAATATCTACTTTTCCAGCACTCTCTACAAATAAGTCATCATTTAAGAATAATCAACGACCAAAACAACATGGGCGGCGAAAAACAAGATATTTAGACACTGTCGCAAAACTGCTTCAAGCAATGAAAAGTAGAATTATATGTTGACAAGGCTATCGGACAACCTACTAAACTTAGGACACCACGCAGCCTTAAAAAACTGAGCAAAAGAATTACGAAATCTCGCCACAGCAAATATAACTTTGCACTCAGTGCTCACTACGACGTCAGGACTAAACCTTAACGATCAGTATTCCCTTTAAGAAAATTTCACACTGAGCAAATAGTTGTTTTAGTCAACGATGTAGACACGCAAACAGTGAAGTCTTTCAAGCAGTGACATGAAACAAAAAATCACCTTTTGAGAGGTAAAAAACAGGGCTTGTTTCCACTATCCCTAATTAACTAGCGTACAGATTTATAAATTTTAGCTGCAGATTACAAAGTAGACACAATGCTCATACATGAACTCTGAAACAAACAAAACTAGAAAAAAAGCGTTAACACTTTTATACCGGTTTAAGTGTTAACAAAAGTGCTAAGACAATAAATAGAGCAAATAACACCCCTGAAAAACGTTCACCTTGCATATCAATACTTTGGTAAACTGCGGCATTTCTGCAATCCAACAATCACTAAAGGCCCTTAAGGCATAATGCGCATGCTACTACGCAAGCGATTTTTAAGCTCTTATAGAAAAAGCACATCAAAAACAATATTTCGAAAACCAAAAGCTCGCAAAGTCGACAGTGAAATTACCTGTTTCTTGATAATATGTTGTCCCCTCTGCAAAAGCGGCTATTAAAAACAACAAAATGTATTGACAATCAGGGAATTAAGGTAAAATGCTGGTTTTAAACGATTGAATTTTCACTGAGTCGTGCAAAGATTCTTGATACACTTTCCCAGAAGCTCGAAGCACTTTTAGACGAAATAGATTGCTGACACAACGCCGGATTGAGGGGAGGCCCAAGGGGCCTGAGCCCAGGGCCTTCACCAAAGCGGGCCATGTTCATGTGTTTAGCCATATGTGCGATATGTGCGTGCCACTTAGTCATATTTAGTGAGGAAAGTTTGTCTGTAGACGCTATTCAGTCGGCCTGAAGGCAGCATTTCTCTTGAATGTTATTTGATACTGCGACGAAACAACTACTGCATTACACTTATTGGTTTCCTGAAAGTCGGTCAGGTCAGGGTTGCCATATTGGCGAGTTTACCGCCAGATTCCGGAAATCTGGCGATTTTTTGAAACATTTGGCTCCAAATTTTTTTTGTTTGGCGAAATATGCTAGCTTATCATATTTTTGCAAGGTGTTCTCTCAAAATGTGCTTTAGTGTCATTTTTATGTACCCCATGTATATTTGCCGGTGTTTGCTTACATAATCATATGTAGGGTTATTATTTTTAAGCTAGCTGTTGGTTTGAAATTTCCTGACATCAAATGAAAGTGTGATAGTTTTGAAAGTAGGAGCATGGTTTTTAACACTTTTATAAAATTGTCCTCCCTTTTTGCGATGAAAATATGGCTGCCCTATTGAGCTTATCAATGAATAAACATGGACATAAGAAAGGAAAGAAGAAAAAGGGATCGTTACCTTTACAAGTGTAGAGCGTACCAAAGTGGTTCTAAAAAACGTAAAAAGCAAGAGGCAAATATGAGAGTGGAAGAAGTTGCAGCTAAGCCAAGAAACATTCAAGTTACAAATGTACAGTGGCAGTGAAGTCCAGCGGAGACATTTCTACAGAACCTGTAAGAGAACTGGATATCACAGAACATGTTGTGACAGATTTAGATCTACGTAACGATGAGAATAGACCAAGTTTGACCAGCGGTGCAACACCATGTGGCAGAAGAACGTCAAGAAGTATCATCGAAAAGCACGATAGATCAGATGGCTGCCGCTATCACTGGAGGCAATGATATCAGTCTGCGGTCAGCCAATATACTGGAAAACGTGCGGGAATATTGGTTGAAAAACTATGCAGGTTCAGAACCGTCGCCAGAAAGTAGTCAATATGGGTGTTTTACGTTTGTGCGGGAGGGCTTTACGTTCGTGCAGGGAGGGCTTGACACGCAAATTTGACAAAAATTCCACTAATGTATAGTGTGTTATTTTACAATTTGGGGATGCTTGAAACTTTGTTTGGGGGGATAAGCCCACCAAAGCCTTTCCGTGGCGACGGGACTGTGCAGGTTCTCTTTGACATTGTGATGAAAGGTTATTTTTAAACCATGTCCACAACACACAGAAAAAACAGAAACTCGTCACGGTAATGCACCACAATTCGTATTCGTCGGCAGAACCACAATATCGAAATGGTTGATAGAAGCTGTCTTTATTTTTCTTTTAAAAAATTTACAAACGTGTGGCTATTGTTTCACTTGCAGACTCTGGTGTGCGCGGATACGACTAAATGCGCGCATTTCGTTATTAGAAAAGTAATCTGGGACTGAAAGCTCGCTCTTGAGCAGTTGAGAAACAACGAGCAATCAATGGAGCGTATATATGGCATGATTACGTTACGTCGCAGATGTAATTAATCAATATGAAGAATTGATACAGGGCTAGCCAGTTAGGTCAATGAATGCGGACAATATTGAAAATCGCTTCTGCCTGCAATATTTTGTTTCTTTCGTATAATTTATTGCTTAGCAAGGACTAACGTTCAGAGATGATGAAAACGTTGAATCGCCAGAAAAGCTTTCCCAAAAAATTTTCAAAACTTTTGTCAAGCAGAATTCCACAAAAAAAGATATGCTTCTGGTGACCGGTTTTGCAACAGTGTCACAAATTGCTAATTGTCAAACATCATGTTGCATCATAAAGTTTTGTTACAGCTGCGTCAACAAATGTAACGTTACAAGATTACGTCATAACTAAAAATTATCCACGGAAATGCTTGTGACTCCATTGATCATCCCCTACCGAATGATTCTGCATCCGCATATGGGGCCTCCAACTACGCCTGGGCCCCAGGACCCCACCATCTACTGTAAATCCGGCGCTGCAAATACATGTTTCTTTTCCCATGCTGTTCGTGCATTGAGTTCAGACTCGCCCTTTTTCTTTAACTTTACCTGCCAGCGTGATTTTTGACCAGTGACAACCACAGTTTGAGATGTCGCTGGTTGTCAAAATGTTTCACCAAATACCGATTGGGGTTCTCTGCTATTGTGGCATACCACCTGTTTCCGAAAAAAAAACTAATTAGGTTAAGTTGCGTCACCGCATCAACAACTTTCAACAACTACAGTTTTTTTCTGAATGTTTTCAAATTTTGAAAGAAAGAAGTTTTAAACTGATTCACCAGGAAAAAGGGTTGTCGCAAAAAGTATTGCTATTTTTAAACATTTCTTTGGAAACAGTTCTATTGCGACAAAACATTCAAATGTGAAGACGAGGCTAAAATGGAATTTGAAAACTTGACGTCATTGCTAATATCACTTCAACAGAGAGTCACTGAAAAGGTCAGCGATTCCCGATTTAATTTGCTTTCTACGCCAATTGATATTCGGATTACGATCTCACAATTGGCCTTTTAGACAAAAATTTTTCAGTTTTTACCGTGGATTCTGGAAAGGAAGTTTTCACTAATATTCTAGTTTTGCTAGTCTTTGGTTGGTAAGAAATGCTTCAAAGTAAATCAAAATATCGCGAAAATAATTGCTTAAAAAAGAGTAAAGCTTACTGTTATTCTCATTTCAATTCTTGATGACCTAAACAGTTTCCAAAGCATCCCAATTTGCAAAACGGCTCAAATACAAAATTTAAAGTTTCAAATAGGGTGTACGAACCGTATATTTTTTGCCTTTCATTGCAAATGGATAAACAATAAAACGGCAAACTGGTTTCACAGGAATGAACAACAAAACCGCAATCCATTTTTCAGCAATTTTTACATCTGAAATACAAATTTTGTATCTGTTCCAGTCGGTCTGGAATCCATAGATCAAATAACAATTTGACTGCAATGCAGTGAGGTGCTCGTAAGCCGCCAGACGCGAAGCCATGGGGGTAATGAGCTCAATTTCCCCCCATTTTCAAAAATTGGACCAAAATTTTTCAACTCAGTCAACCTTTTGATGTGTAAGCCAAATAAATACTTCAGTGCAAATTAACGAAACTGCTCAAGGAACCTGACTTACTTCAGCTTTTAGTCCAACCTGATCAATGCAGTATGGTTTAGCAGTTGTCCATGATTAATAAAATGTTGTGTATAGTGTGTACAGTGGCGGATCCAAGAGGGGGTCAGTTTGGGGCAACTGCATTCCCCCAAACGTCTGTGGCGCCCCGTTAAAATAGCGCCCCTTTGATACAAATGCGCCCCGTTTTGGTGCTTAACTAAGTAGAAAAAGAACTTAAAAATATTCTAAACAAACAATGCTTTACGCTTCGTTGAACTTCAAGATTCACGTTCCGAACTTTGACCCAGCCTCTTGTCGATTAGAATCAACAATGCTATTCTTTCGTAATAATACTGCTGTTCTCTTATTTCTTCACCGCGTGAGAACCGCTCAGCAATTAAAAACGCGGTCCCTTTCGTTAGAACAGTTCTGGACTTGTCGCTGAGCTGTGCAAATATATTTTTGTTACAAGTTCATTTATACTGGTTGATGGTAGCTTTGAAAGGAAAAGCAGCAACGAAAATGAGAATGCAATGAGAAACGTATAACTGACGCACGATTCAGAAAGCTTGCAAGAGCCAAAAACCAGTTTCAGGTATGCGACCAGTGCAGCAGAGGCGTAACGAGGTTATATGGCGCCCGGGACAAGAAGCAACTTCGGCGCCCCCATGTTGGAACCTGAGGTCTTTCGGAAACAAATGCACTGCATTGAAGAAAGCACTTGTGATACTGTTGAGATTTTCGGCGCTCCCACAGTGACTCCTCTCCCGGGGAATTGTGCCCCTTTCCCCCCTCGTTACGTCCCTGCAGTGCAGTCTGTGATTCCGGAGTAGATCTGCATGATACCAGGGGCGTAACGAGGTCAGATGGCGTCCTGGGCAAGAACCAAATTTGGCGCCCCCACATTTGAATCTGAGGTCTTATGGAAGCAAATTTACTGTATTGAAGGCAGTATTTGTGACACTGTTGGAAATTTTCAGCGCCCCACGCAGTCATTCGGCGCCCCCATACTGATTTCGGTGCCCGCGGAATTGCTCCCCCTTGCACCCGCTTGTTACGCCCCTGAATGGTATAATAGTATTTGCAACATAAATATAAGTTGATGAGTTTATTGTCGGAAATAATGCCACTGCTTTTGCCATAATGCAGCATGTAAAAAGCTATGGCAACATATGTATGCTAGCAAGCACCTTACCGCTATCTGACAAAAATGTATTGAGCGTGCTTCATTAGCGAACATTGTGACCTAACGATGCAATTGTGCAACACCTCAGACCAACGCGGAAAATGCAGCGTAGCATTGAATTATTACGTATTAGCATGACGATCCTCAACAAAACATAGTACACAGCAGTCAGCTCTAACGCCAAAATATTGGCAAAATACCAGCTATCAGCGTGGTGGAATGAATAGGCTTTTTGCGGTCATGACAATTTCAGGTCATTGGTTCAATATTTACAGTCAAATTTGAGAGGGAGTACGGCGCCTTTCTCCCCCCCTGGTTACGTGGCTAGCAACAGTGACTGATTGCCATATGGCAGGGTTGGGAAACCTGCGGGTTGGGAACAAATACACACCGTGTAAACATGGCCCGTGTATCAGAATTTTTGTCACCCAAAATAGAACTCAAATCGCATCAAAACGGAACTCATTGATATACGAACGTATCTCTCGCTCATTCTCCTAGTTATCTCTTATTTTCCTTGGGAAGACAAGGGAAAAAGTTTAAGATAAAATTAATTATTTTTGCGGCCCGCCAACAACATTTCTCAATACATGTGGCCTATGATAGTAAATAATTTCCCTGCCATATGGTTTTGATCCTTTTGTTGCAATTGCAAACCTGCAGACAGCTCGCGCTGGGAACGAAAAAACAAATTTGACATGATTAGCAAAATCTTTAACCGGCAGGAAAATGCGTAACTTATTTGTTAAATCATTCGGTGTAAATCAGAAAAATTTGAGCAGAAAACAATCTTCTGATGCAAATTTTAGTTTTTTTAGTGATAAATGTGGTGTTGCCTGATATTCGCGGTTTTAAATTGGTTATAAGGTAATTCTTACCTGTGTTTGTTGGCCTGGATAAAAGCAGATCCATCGCCTGATCAACAGCATTGGGGGTGCCTTTAAGCTTGTTTGGGGAGGGTTCATAGTAGTATACAATAACTTGGAAAATGACTTTATCGTGGGGAATAGAGCTTGAGTTTGCAGGTGTTTCCTGTGAATTTAGGGTCTCATCCTGTCTGCCCCTACTTTTTTGAACAGTGTCATATATTTTTCATAATGTGGACTAATAACATTGACATTTTTTTCTTGACATCAGCAGTCCAAAGTTCAAATATATGAAACCAGGGACGCTGGAGCAGCGGATAGGGCATGGGGCAATAAAATTGTTGAGCGCAGTGGAAACTTATAAAAAACAAAAAAATCATTGCCCAGTTATGCTTGTTTCTGTTCAGCAAAAATTTTGACCTCAAAAATAATAACAAAAATTACAGAAAACCATTCCGAGTTTTCTGAGTGGGCGCATAACTTCAATAAATCTGTTTCAATTCGATCTTGATAGACAATAAAATTACCTATGATATTTTATGAAAAGGCACATCCGCCCCGTTGCTCCCCTTTCGAAAGGGCAGGTATGTGGACATGTGATTTGTCCATTTTTCCCGTGGAAGCACTGCTGGGTGCATAGAGTGAGAGCATTGGAGCAAAAAGTGAGAGTGTTGGAGATGGAGTAAAGCTGCAGAATGTACTGTAGCATCCTTATCTAATGGTTCATACTGGTGACTTCATTTCGGCTGCTGAAAAAGAGCAACCATCATATAGTATTCCCGGGCCGCAGTAAAATTGTCATGCATTGACCCCTCCGCGGTGACAAAAAAGTTGGGTACCACTGCCTTAAGGTATATCTTTCAAATATTTATTTTTAGATGAAACATTTTTGGGACACCAACAATGTTCTCAGTTATGTTCAACCAATGAAAACCAGGGCCATCTTCTTCGACCTGCTTCAAACGTTTTGTGAATTATGATACAAAGTGATTTTAAACTATTGTGATTCCATGAAAGTTTGCATAGTTCGACCAACAAAATTGCCACCATTTTAGCCTACAAACGATAACCACGTTTGTGTAATACCTAACGACTGTCACAAAGAACCAGGAGTATTTAACAAGTGACGACGTTTTGGCGCCCCCCTATTTGACTGCCTCTCCCAAACGCCTGGTCTGGATCCGCCACTGAGTGTGTAAATGCTGGAGAATTCATATCATGGCCGACCTTTGCTTGAGGTTTAAGCTCCGTGCGGACGTAGTGATGATAAAATACTAACTTGTATCTAACCGCTTGTAATCACTAACCGCAAGTATAAACAAGAAATAACGCTTTTCGCAACTGGTTGTGCCGCGCCAACTTGCTGCACCCCACCTAATGGTGGTGCAAACTTCATTTCAAGACCATCGCAAAAATTCATCTCTGATATCTCTGGCGTGCTACAACTAGTGTAAAACTTACCCTTGTCAGCAGCATTAGCCGTAGCGTTAAGAACATCGCAGATTTTTGTTTTGTACAGCTTATGTGAATATTGCGGTGATATACATTTTATATGCATTGAAGCTCAAACTTTGGCTATGAAGCAATTCAGTTCCAACGTCTTTTTTATTACGCAATTAGGCCATAGACACTTTTTAGCAACAACATCATTAAATCTTGATACTTATTTGTGATGATTAAACATGTACTGTTACGGTTCAATCATAATTGTGGAGCCTTAGCGTTTTCATCAATGATTTCACATACCTTGCCGGAACGTAAAATAAACAGTTTTTTCAAGTAGACCTAATCAGAGTCCGACCTGTAGATAGTCTGAAAATGTTTCAAATTTCATTTGATGTTTGCCACCGTATCCGTCAGTAAATGTGAAACTATTCAGCTGCAGCAGGAAGAGTCAGCAGCAAAACCTAAAGTAAGTAGGAAGGCGCTTTTTATTTTGTAAGTGCTGAGGGCATTGACACTACCATTACTTACAGATAGCTTCCGATCTATTCTCTCGATAAACCGCATGTGACTATGATGAAACTAAAATAGATTTTCCACGTCATTGGATTTTGGTATTTTAACAATAATGGATTAAAAAAAAAGATTTCAAACTCTTACGCTACAGGAGTTTTTTTTAAGGAAAATGTTAGGCACCCGGTATGGATCTGTGGGGACCCGATTTCTCTATTTCTAGGGACCCGATTTTCTCAGATTTTAGGGACCCGATAATAATTTTCTCTGATTCTAGGGACCCGATAATAATTTTCTCTGATTCTAGGGACCCGATTTAAAATTCTAGGGACCCGAACCGGGTCCCTAAAACGCCTTACAAAAAACCTGCGCTACAGTGGCTAGATCAACGGTTCCCAAAGTCTTGTGAGCGCGACCCAAATCTTAGTTTGATGAACACCTCGCGACCAGGTTCGTTTCTAATATCAGCAATCTACTCATTTTTGAAGTACCTAAGATAAAGCGCATGTGAATAAAATGAAATAAAAATATTTTCCACAGACGTTTGGATTTTGTTATAACGCTAACGGATTTAAAAAAGGCTTTAACCGCTTACCCCAGAATGGCTATAGATCAGCGGTTCTCAAACGTTTTCGAGTGCGACCCAAATCTGAGCTTGGTGAACACCCCGGGACTAAGTTCGTTTGTCATATCAGCAATCTACTCTTTTCTCAAGTATCTACGGTAAACACAGTCACAGACAAGCATTGGCAAGGTTGAAACTATGCAACTCAGGTTTGGACCACCTGGTCGCGACCCTATTTGACCCTTAACCTTCTTTGTTTGGATTTCGACCCCTACTTTGGGAAACATGGCACTTGGCTAGATCAACTAAGTTAACTGTGGCGACACGTTTAACTTTAGTGCAGAACCGTGATGATAATCTCTTGTGGCTTCGTTTTCGCAAATACCCAAGGGCAGGGATACAAATTGTTCCCTCCCCCTGGAAAACGAAATGTCAAAACCGGGCCTCCACTCTGCTTACATTTCAGTAATTATCATTCTTTAGGTTTTCAGTAGGTTGTTGTTTTTGCGTTTATTGGAGTGTTTTCAGGGAATTTCGGGTTTTAGTACTGGATATCCACATCCGGATCCTTTATCATTTCTCAATTTTCTAAAGCGTTTTGGCTAACGGGTTTCCTTCAGCTAAGTTTCCCCTGACTCAAACGTCTAGTTACGCCACTGACGTCAACCAGTCGCTCAAGAAGAGGACAAGATTCACGTCATATATGCGCGCAAGTTTTGTAGAACTACTTCGGGAGTCGGTGCCTTAGCTTAGCGCGAAGTCGCTACTCGGCTTCGATTGAAAGTGTGCTGGTGTAAGCTGCAACAGGAAGCATGTGAATACAAAAAGCGCGATCATAATGGCGGCAGCGATGACTTTTTGCTCAGCTGCAATAATGCCTGGAAAAATCATATAGTACATCTTGCACTTGTGGCATCGAGATTTTCACATGCGCTTTTAACAGGAAATTTTTACGAGCAATTGGAAGTTTTGATCCAGAGAAGAAGCTAGAAACTTCACTAAAAACAAACTTTAAAACTTGTTAACTCAATGAAAATATACTTTCTATTTGCCGGCATAAACCAGAAGCATATTCAGAAAAAACGCCAGAAAAATGCATGTTTTATAGATGATGCTTTAAAGACAAAGGGCATCGAATATTTAAATGTTGAGACTTGGTTGTTGTTTGAAAAACTTCAGTAGAGGTGGACAAAAAGAGGAGTTCCGGAGTCTGCGGCGCGGACTACGCAAGTTTTTTGCGGATGCGGAGTCTAAGAACTTTCTTTGTCGGCGGAAGCGGAGCGGAGGAGGAGATCGATCTTTTTTCTTATTTTTCTTTATTTTTCTTTGCAAATTTGAAACTCATGGTTGCTTTAAATTTTTCTTGGAATGTTTTGTGGAGGAATGGCTTTACTTATACAGCATTGAGCTTTTCTATTGTCAAAGGTTAGTTTTTGCCTCTCTAGTGTTACACAGTGTAGTGTATGCAAAATTTAATACTACTTTGGATACTGAAACTCAAGCGCCTAGGCCTACTAGTGTAGCCGCCTACAACCTTTTGGCTTTTGGTAATAGTCATACTGTTCATGTGGTTTTGCAGTCTGTTCAACATTTCAGTGAGGCGGTCTGTAGGCTACAGCTGAACAAAACGCCCATCTGTGGTTAACTTGCCTTCGTACATAAACTCAGGTTGTGTCATTTGCTTGTAGCTTTTGTGTGATTGATGGCTATGGCCAGTATTCTTTAATGTAGCATAGGCTACCTATAATATTTGACCTGAGTTAATGTATAATATTATACACACAAGGACGTTTTTGGCGACCATCGATTGTGTCTCACTTAGAATTGTATCATTGACTAAAGCATTGTTGTGTAACAGGGTAGAGTTATCTAATGTTCATCCAATACTGAAGTGTGAGGCGAGTGGTGGTTCAATATGCACTCCAATTACTTTTTGAAATCATAGAATTTCAGATATATTTTTGGCAATACACTGTTAGCATTAAGGTGCCAAGCTGTCAGTGATTGAACTGATGAAAAATCACTTTTATCATACTATTAACTGTAGTTCACTTGAAGTTGTTTGTTTCAAGCAGACAAAGGGTTGTCTTTCGACAAAAAACGTTATGAGATATAGCCTATACAGTAAATATGGTAGTGCCTGTTTTGCCTCATGTGGTAAAAGCGCGCTGCGGCTATGTTACCTTTAGGCTAACACAATTACGTATTGGTTATGTGGTAAGTACAATATGCCGAGACAACGTTTAGAGTGTAGTGGAAGGGTTCATTGGTTAAGATTTGCAGTTCACACAATGCAGACAAGAAGCCGCCAACAGCTTGCCAGCACTGAAACCATGACAAAATTCATTCATGCATCAAGAACTGAGCCGTTGCAGATGTCACGGTCAACTTAGGTCAAGTGTTCCGAACTTGTCATGTGACCAGTTCAACCAATCATTTTCATCCAAAGGCAAAATAACTTGAGCAGTATTTTGCCTCATGGGGCAAAATAGGTATTACCCTACGTTAAGCAGAACCTTCAAGCAACATGCCTATATATTAGTATAGAATCGGCAAATTTGCAGAGTCAAGGCGGAGTTGAATATTTCTATGATTTGCGGAGGAGGAGCGGATGCAGAGCAAAACCTTTCGGAGTCGGAGCGGACGCAGGTTCAACAAAATGAGATTCCGTCCATCTCTGGAAAGTAGTATTTTTACATTTTGATTACTGTGCTGTGCATTAAAGAAAACTGTTGGAGGGGCAAAAAACGAATTTCACCACTTTTGGTTTCCCCCTGGAAAAAATTTTGGGAAAATCCCCTACTTTCCCCCCCCTGGAAAAAATCCTTCCGACGCCCATGTGCAAAAGCTCACGGGTCTTAAAAATTGTATCTGCGGGCCACATGTGGTCCGCGGGCCTGTAGTTGGACCACACTGGCTTATTCAAACTGCGCTTATGCACTCGTCTGTTTACACACTGCATGGCTTGTTATATACGCAGGTTTGTGGAAATATAGCCAACATAAGGTTTAGTTCTGAATTTTGAGTGAGCAAGTGCAAAGCTGTATTTTCTCTGGCGAGTTTTCATAATTTATCTGCGCATTTTTAAGCTTGGGTGGTGTTCTGACTGTAGTAAGTTGACCGATAGTTTAGTGGTCTACTTCTCATGGCTTGAAAGTGTTTTGCGAGAGTGATAACTTTCGTGTTTTTTCACCGCTTCTTCTTACGGTTAAGTATTCTGAAATTATGACGCATTTGTAGAAAATGCTCGAAAAATGGATATTAAGTAGTTTATAAAAAGAAAAAGCATGTTAAAGTGTAGAAAACATTTCTGACTAAATTTTAAGAAGCGAGGTTCAACTCGCACAGACTGATGTGAGCATCGCATACGCAGTTGTGGATAGTTCAAGTGGAATTCAGACACAATTGTCTGTAGTCAACAATGATGATATTGGATTATACGCCAATTCAGTAAAAGCTGTAAAGGATGACAGAAGTAGCCTACAACTTTTTCGCAAACTCGAATACACCTCCATCTGAATACGATTTCAAGAAATGCGAATGGTGCGCGTGCTTTCATGGGGAATTTTCTTTGCGGTGTGGAAAGGGTAAAGCGTTTCGTGAAGGTCCATTTGCATTGTTCGCAACCTGAAAAAGGATAAGCGAAATTGTCTCCCCCCCTGGAAAATTTTCTGCGGACGTTCATGGGTCCAGCATGTACATTGTTCCGGCGCCCGACAGCTACGGAGAGGCCCGAGACTGAAGGAACATTTGAGTTTTTGTCACTAACAAACTCGGAATAATGTAGCGAAATTGATGATAAACTGGTTTGACCTAAAGAATTCGGTAAGCTTGTGTCATGTATTTTGATGTGAATTGCTGGCAGTGCATTTTTCTGGTATGATGCATTGATAATCATTAATAGTGATTATTTTTGTTGAACTTGAATGTTTGCCTACTTTGTCGAATTTAAGATATTCACGATTACCGTCCCTTTCACGGTTACTGTCCCATCATGACCATTAATCTGAGTTTTTCTTTGCGTTTTTCATTTTCAAACAAATCTTAGATAAAACTCAGTCCAATAAACCAAAACTTTCAAACTAAGAGATACTTGAAGTGAAATTTGAATGAAATCATGCCAGTTCACAATAAAATATATTCTAACAACAGTAGCCCCCGAATGTTGCGCATACGTGTACGATAACTAAGTGATAACTAAAAAGTTTAAAATTAACAAGTAACTGCAGTGCAGGTCGCAAGTGCTTGTGCTATGCATTTTGCTGATTGTTAAACTTGCGCCGCAAGCAGATACAGGCTCTAATCAAATTTGAGTTTAGGATTAGCGCACATACCCAAAATCTGAAGATTTCGAAACGATACAGGAGAAACTAACCACTTATAGTAGTTCGACAGAAAGCTTTGAAGCAATGGTCGCCGGCCTGTGGCCAGTGTGGCTATTTATCGTGGCTCGCAGTCAAAAGTAGAAGCAATAGTCGGTTAACAAAATATTTCGTTCTGTCCCTTCATTCTTGTTAAATAAGTAAGCTTATTCCTAAGATACAGTTCCTCAATGAGGTCGCAGTCTCATTTCACCAGTAGCGTTTTATTCAACCTCGATCGACTCCATTCATTCTGAGACTGCGGCATTTTTTTCTAATTTCTTCCTTGATAAGATTTTACTGTGAACATTTAAAAGTCACGTTTAAAAATGATAATATTGTCACAGTACTTGAAAACTGGTACGTTTCAACAAAACGTTTCATAAGTTCAATAAACGAGCACGTCTTGCTGAAGTTCGATGCACATTTAATTAGCTCTAATTTGTATTTATTTCAAATAATTTTGCAACTCTGGGAATCTAAAATGGATTTTGTTCCGCCTCAAAAAAAATATCTTGGAGGCCCTGTACACAGCAATACGGACTTTGTTTCGCATGCCATGTGGTCAGGTCAACAAACATTTTTCCAAGCTTGAATTGACTGTCTTTAACTAAATCAGAATTCACCACCAAATCATCGAACTGTACACCTTTCTTCAATGTTGTGAAAAATAAGCCGAAACCTCTGGTGTACCTCAGCAAGAGCATGCGTGTCAGTGCAAAGTCATTCAACCGAGAGAAATCGCTGCCGCTTTTTTCATGTCATGACTCAGAGCTTTTCCGCTGCCATGTAAAGAAATTTCATGAACGTTTTGTCCAAAGCTTTTGCTTGTAACGGTAGCTGCGCGTGGGTTGCTGCTGATCGCTGGGTGACCACTTGTCATCACGTTTTTGATTGCACCATCCAGTGAAAGATACATTTTTGCATTTCAGGGTTATGTTTAGCATGCCTGTGCTTGCGTATAGCTAGTTGAGTTGGAGGAAAACCGAAAACGATATTTTCTGTCTAGTTGAAGATCTGTTGGCCAGATAGCACTTGTTTCAACGGAGCGAATTTAGAATATTCAGGCAGAGTGGTGGAAATCATTACAAACTACTTTAAACTTGATCGTTATATGGTCGGGAGCAAGTATGGAAAGTGACAAAAGAAGTCGCAGGTCCAGTGAAGCGTCCATTCGAGTGAAAAGTGAACCAACCGCGTTAGAACTTTACACATTGCTTCGATCGATTATCAAGAGGCTTGACGTCATGGAAAGCGGCCTTTGCAAACGCGTCGATGCAATTGAGGCTAGCGTCGCTCTGGCAGATAAGCGGATAACTGAGCTTGAGAGAACTGTATCAACCTTGCAAGAACAATTTGGTGACCTGAAAAACAACAACCGGAAAGCGCATGCACCGAATGAGCTGCCATCAACGAATGTGCCTCTGATTCAACTCGACGCACCAACAGGCAAGCCTAAGCTTTCGGGTGGGATTTCATGAGCTGTTAAGCACAACAACCCATGTTTCTGATTATGTCGGCTATGCGTTTGAGCAATGTTGCCACGATGTTACTTTCGTGAGTAAGAGCTGATCATGGCGCTTTTCATAGGAGGTAATACTGTTGCAGTAGAAGAGATTCTTGTCAGGGGCCTTAGATTATTCAAGAATGTCATACCTATTGTTTAAATAAGTTCGTTTCCATTTTGTATGGTACACCATCCAACCATCCAGTTCTGCAAAACAGTACGCTGCAGCATTATTCAAAACGTTGAAAAATGTGAACATTTACAGGCTTACCTCACTCAGCGCCTGGTGCTTTTTCTCGCCAGGCGTATACAGTACATGTATGACAATTCCCAAATATTCAGAATTGTTTGCAAGGACTCACAATGTCCGTATTAATGCCATTATTTTTTGTTTTTTTCAGCAGTTTTATTTTGAAAAACTGCACAAACACGTCCAAACTCTTTTTGCTTGTTCTCAGTGGTTATTGTTTATTTTGCGGTAGGCTCACTTATTTTCTAAAATTGCAAGAATGTTGGTAATTGATTTATAGCTGTAATTAAGAAGAAACGGCGTCTTTCTTTCTGGTGCAATACGTATTTGTTTTTCCTAAGTTGCCATATTGATGGAAGTAAATACTACAGTATGCTATTTATTTGTTTTCAAAACATATTTCTTTGGGAAGGTGGCGGTGACAACCCTAGGAGGTCTCGCGACACTTCACGGTTTTAAAAACTTCTGCTACTGTAATTTCTGCTTACTACCTACCAAGAAGCCACCAAGCCAGTACAAGTATTAAATCATGTCACCGGTCCTCCGCCGAATTCTTAAACGTTTGGACCAAGCTGTCTTTCTGCGTTTACATTTTTGGTTTGCCATAAATGTCAGTTCAAGCATATATTCTTATTTTTGGCGCTGTGTACGCTTCTAAGATCGTTGTGACATGACGGACTTCCACCAATCAAGCTGAAGCCTGTTTCAAAATTGTCATAAAGTAAAGCAAATAAATAAAATAATTATGAGCCACTTTGTCGTGGGTATAGCGAGTAGAAACAAACACGTTTATAATCCTTTTTCTTTGGGATTTAAACCTTTACAGTTACATCTGATATACCTTGACTAACTGCAAAAGCGTTTCCTAAAGTGCGTTGAATTTCCTCAAGAACATGCCAGTTACGTTTGTAATAAGGGCACGAAAATATTTCAAATCTACTTAGAACATAAATGTGGAACTTGTGCAAGCATTCCATTAATAGTGCACAAAAGAAACCAGTATGGCAGTGAACAGAGATACCCTTTTACTTGAAGCATACGAACTTTTGCAGTTGAAACTGTATCTCCTTCATGACATTTGTTGGCTGACATAGCAAACAGGTGTGTTGCCGATATTTACAAGTAACGTATCCACGGGCAGAAGTTTATTTTAGTGCAGACGTGACTCGTTGCTGCAAAACAGCCACCCGTTTTGTTTTTCAAGCCATCGTCTTAATGATCGTCTCCTGCATTTGATTTGCTTGGTGTGACTATATTAGTTTCGTTGATCAGTTTGTGTGTGTCAGGTTTCACTGAATGTGACTTTCGCGACCAAACCAACACACGATCTGCTTTTGTTTCTGACAGCGCACGTGTTTTATTGTTTCCATTCAACCTGAAAAAGCGATTATTCATTTAAGTTTTCAAATCTTTACCGAATCCATTTTGTTTCTGTAAAATGCCAGTTTGTGAGATATGTAACTTACGCGACAATACAATTTATAAGCAATGCCACACAAGCTAAACGCACGAAGTTTGAGAAACTCATCATGCCAAAATTACGTTTGAGATTTTTTCCAAAAAGCTCGTTTTCATACAAAGCAAAAAACGTGTTCACTGAAAGACGAAAGTGTTCATAGGCTAGCACTGTGCGATGAGTTTGCGTTTGACCGACGCGAGCGAACCACTACCAACAGTTTTTAAATTTTCTTGTTTTCTTTTGTTACGTAATTACCGGTCAGAATCCAGTCGCCAGGCCAGTCGATAACAATTGAGGGGTTTCGGTCGGACAAATTGAGACTGATGGTGACCGACAAATCAAGCAGGTATCTTTCTTTTCGTTTATGTTTGTGAGGATTGAGATCAGCAATGTGGGTCGGGAAACTTCACAGCGCAGTTTTTCAAAAATATCTGGCCGGTTTCAGGTCTTGGGTACATACGCTTACAGAAGAAATCAGCAACGCAGATTGATTTCATAAAATTGCTGACTAGGTAAAGGGCACGCCGTGTGGCGGACTATAGATCAGTTCCTTTCCGCATCTGACCACTCGTTTTTTCAATTTACCGGCTCATATTTTTAAAATAATGCCAAACTGTTACAACAGCTAATTAGCTCAAAGTCAACTAAATTCAGTCAGGGCCGCGACCAGCGCATATTTTCGTGGGGACAAAATGATTGTACTTTTTGTTGTACATAGCAACTACGCATATATTTGAAAATTTCGGGGGAGGGCTATTACCTGGTTACTGCCCTGGTTGCGGGTCTGTATTCAATACTACATGCCTTTCTGTTTATTTACAGCATGCTAAAGATTAGGTTAACTGTATCCGTGGACAATACAAAGGCTGACCGCAAGCGGTTGGTCGACGTCGGTAATGTGCAAATTCTCCACTTGAGAGTAAACTATCTCTCTAACGTCGGTCTGGTGCAAAAGTTGGTTGCTGCATCAGTGAGCGGTATTTCATTCTGCCCATAAAGATATGGCTTCAGCATGTCTGTAACCGTTTGCACTATGCGTCAGATTTCATGCTTTCGAATACATGGCGCTGGTAAATCATCGTCAATGCGTGGAACCTCGGTTCTGATAGAGACGCTCAGCGACGAACCCTTTTGCGGTAACATGACCAATCGCAATGGCGCCACATTTTATTTTGAACCCTGGCCACTGAATTTTGTATAGTGAGCTTTCCGTGTTTCATGCATTTTGCTACACGTCTGCACCAAATAGCACAGTTTGAATGAAAATTGTATCCGACAGCAATGCCTCTACATCGTCTGAAACAGCGTACGACCTGTTCACTTCGAGCGCTATGATATTATTGCCTGTCCTTTAGTGACGTTTTCGACTATGCCGAAATTCTGCCATTCAAAATGCAGCAACAATCTATAAGCATGTCTGATAAAATATCAACTCAACATCTCAGCTGTGAAGTCACATAACTTTGGTACGAAACTGATTCACTACTGTTTATTATATGCAGTTGGGTAATTTTACTGCGCTGTCGCATTTCACTAATTAGTGCAAACGTTGAATCAAGATTGCAGTTTGTGTGTTTAGTTTATCGTAAATAATCACAAATGTGTGCTTGGTTGCTAATTGATAATTGCGCTCGTGACTTTTAATACTGAAAACATACTTTTTCGCTATAGTTGCTCTGGTAGAATTCTTAGTTTATTTCGTTACGTTTCAGAAACCGTACAAGGCGGTTGATCGCAGTTGAAATTGTCAAATTTACGACAAGTGTTGGCGCTGAACACCATTCCTGTTTCTGTAAACACTTTCTGTACCGAATGGAAGTTCAGTTGACCAACGGAATGTGTAAGGTGTCAGAATAGTCGAAAAGTTGTCCAATTGTCTTTGAAAAGCTCTGAGAGTGTTGGTTCCCTACAGCTTACGATACAGGGCTGGTGCTCCAACAAGGTCCACAATGAAATCTTTGCTAAATCTTGTCATAAATACGCATAAAAAGCTTTTCTGACATGATTTGAGAACCATGAAGCAAAAACTATTCGTCGTTGAAGTTCAACGCTTATTTCAAAAAATCCACCAGCAACATCACTATAACCCTTGGATGTAATGGCATTATAAAATTCCTTTGCTAACTAACATTTGTTTTTGAGGTTATTTGCACGATTGCTATCCCTAAATCTGTACACCTTAAATCCTGAAACGCTGGAGCGATATCAGTAACAGACCAAGGAGGTTTTTAACACAAAAATATACAATCATTTGTAATCAACACCCGTAAGCGAAACAGAACGTACCCTACTTTTAAACAATTGGATTTTACAAAGTACGCTGCTTTCAAAACGATGGTTGTCATCCTACATCGCGCAATGTCTTATGACGCCATGCAACATCAAGCATGGTGTGGACACGTTCAAAACGCTTCTCGTAGAAATCCGCTTGATTATCATGTGTATTTACATCTGTGAATTTAAAGCAGTGGTGTTGGGTTCAATTTTGGAGAAAATGCTTTTAAGTGGAAAGCCAGTTGCTAAACAGTTTGGAAAATCATTGACAGTGTTGGATGGAGTTTGTTAGTGTCTTTATCAAGTTCAAGTGCAACCAGTCCGCAACAAATAACGCGACCTCAGTGTTAACAAACAAAAACCATCGGGCAGCGCAACTACCGTATGTTCCCAAATAATAGTTCCGCGACGCGGCTAGCACATCAAAGTGTGTTGGGAAGGTTACGATTTGATAAAATCATTTCTCGGTCAAAAAAAAATATCTGCTGTGAAACGCCCTCGCGACGAATTGTGTCTCACTGAATAGTCTCGCGGCTGGGTTGCAAAGTTAGCGCGCAAGCTAATCGGTTACGGACGAACAACGGTTACCGATATTTTTAAATGTAACCGATGATGGCCAAAAAGTTGGCGTTATCCATGGGTTGGATAATTTTCATTTGCGTTTTTGCTTTCTGACTATTTCTTACGCTTCACAAAAAATATCAATTTGGCAGGAGTTAAATTGCTGTTGAACGTTCAGTGTGGCATAAGAATGCAGCTTTAGTGTGAACCAAATCAAGAAATTTACAAGGCTAGTCAGTCTGTACGGCCGTGAACAATCCAGATTATGTTGCTGATGTGTAATATATAAATCTAACAATAAGTCCTAAGCAAATTTTAAATGCCAAATATATTATTTAAACCGCGATACAGTCCAACTTCTGCAGATCGCCGATCGCTCACTTCTGAGGAAAAGTTTTAATTTTGTACTTAGTGCTATAGAAGCAATCTACTGTAGTCATGCCCAGGATAAAAACGCACTTCGGAAACAAGGTTATGCAAGAACAACATTGTCATTACTCGGCAGTTGGATATGGCCCCACACGCCTTATGTCATTTTACTATTTTCAAATACCCACGCCTAGTTTTCACACGACCTCTCTTTCATGTTTTTATGTTGTTTTTAGGGTAAAATATTTTAACATTGCTTTCGTCACCCAAAGCAGATGTGATGAAAACTTAGCTCCATGTCGACGCAAGCGTTTATCCGACAAAAAAATCGCTTCGCATATCATTAATTGTTGCAAACAGGTGGATTGCCAGGAAGACCAAAGAAAGCTAGGAGATAAGCAGTGAGAGTAAACATAGTACGCAAGATGTATGCAGGCCTTAGAAGTTAATGGAATGAACAGTGGCTTGCATGTTTGATTGCAAAAAGATTTAGATTTTGCGTGTCGGTAGTAAACATGCCTGAAGGTGCAGTACTTGCTATTTCCACAAATTTCATGCAAACAAGATTTGGAAAACACTGCAGTGCGTTTTATACAACACAAAACAGAATAACGAAAAATAAGAACAAAGTGTAAAAACACATCATGTCTCTTCTGTCTCAGTAATAGCTGTTGCAAACACAAACAAAAATGACTAAAGCAGCAAAATGTATGCAATTTTCCCATTGTTAAAACGCGTCACTGTCAATAGAAAAGCAGTTTGGTCATTTAGTGTTTTCCTTGTTACCGCCATATGTTGATGATGACAGTAGCTGAGAAAATTCCGACATAGGATTGTTTATTAGGGCCTCGGGAGTGTCGAATTCTACGACCTGCACACAAAAAATGGTAATAAGCACAAAGCCGTGCGGTTTCAGTCTTACTTTTTATAAGAAATAAAGCACATCGGCCAAACCCCAACGTGATTTAAAAAATCTATGCTCTTTTTAGTACACGCTTTATAATTTTCCATGCGTCCAGTCACCACGTATACCATTCACTCAGCAAGAATGAGTCTGTGTCGTGTAAGCGCTACGGCATGGCTCCCAAAGCAGCGGCTACAAGGCAGCATGCAAGTTTGACAAAGAGCAAGTCTTACATCACAAATTACGGCTAGGACATTTCAAATCTTTACTTTTTTTCACAGAAATATGTGAAAGTAATCAAACTTGTTCGTTATTTTTGTATTTGTTGATCAAGTTCTGCGTTTTTTTAGTTCACTTTTTATTTGAACGGAGTCACAAATTGTTTAAACATTTGATCTTCCAACAAATGAGCTGTCACTTATTTTGTTGGGCTGGTTGCAAGAAAATTTTGAAATAAACCCAGTGAACGTCTGTGGAGACCTTTGTTGGTGCTACAATAGCCTGAGGTCTACCGCCGTATGTCGCCTACGCAGGTGCAGCCTGAGGTCTACCGCGTCAGTTCCCATCGTGTGAGGCCAAAGAGTTGATGGACCTTGTTTTTTTTGTCTTACGCAAGGCTCAGGCTGTCGTTACCTTTGCGTTGAACGGCGTGACCGCAATACTCTAATCCAGTGGTTCTCAACTTTTTTTGAACCAGGCCCCACTTTTATCTTCAAAAAAATCTCAGGCCCCACCAGAACTACTACATGTCAAAAGTATTTGTTTTCGCTCCGTCACTACGCTGCTTACTACGTGATATGAATTATAATGCACAAAGTTTACTCAAATGTACTGCGATGCTCAATCACATTGTTAAATGGGATCTCTACAGCTGATCCTGGTTACATATCTGTTTGATTCGAGGTTCCATTTTAGTCAGTTTTAGTCACCATCACTACGTTTGGTGATTTCTAGTTGATTTCTGTTAGCACGCAGCAAATCCGCAACAACGCTATAACCCCACATTCGACCAAAGAAGATGACGGAAAACTTGTCAGTTTTGCCTTGCCGAAGTAGGCTACTCGAGCAAGGGTATTTCTTTTCACATTTCGGACAGACACATGGCATGGTTCCTTTAATCCTGAAAAGAGTTTTCACGCTTCATCTTGGTGTAACTCACATACTTCCTGTTGCCGTTGCTCTGATACTGCAAATAAATCTACTAAAAGTGGTTGAGTCAACCAAGAAGGGAACTCCATTGCTTTCAACTCATAAAATCTTTCATTGAAGTCATTAATCAGCATTTCCACGTGTGTAGCAATAACTGTGTTTGCCTACTTAGTTTTATCACATTCTTTTAACCAAGAAAATTGGACATAGCTTTATGACAAAATATTGTTTCTGCGCAAACTGAGAAATGTCAGAAATAGAAATATCTTTGATTTTGCATTGCAAAGTGTTGCATTGGCTTATTGGAGCTGCTTGTTTGAAGAACAAACTTTCTCAAATTTATCCGCTAAGTAACTCATAGCTCATCAATAGCACTAGCACCATTTCAGATTTATCCTTCAAAACTCACTGAGTGGCTCAAATAGTTCCATAAATCTTTTTAGGCAGCTTCCCTTTGATAGTTACCTTACTTCGGTATGTAAGGTGCAGCAACCGCCTGTGATCAGTGGCGTAACTGACGGGGTGGCAGGGTTGCGAACCGCCCCCTGGCAAGATAATTGTAAAATATAGGCCCCGTTTAGCCTATATTTTGGTATTTAGTGTTCTTTTGGTTTTCAGTATTTTGTTTTTTTCGTTTTTTGGAAGTGCGGAGTCTTTTCCACCGATTTTGGGTTTTAGTAGAGACATTCTCCACATACAGATTCGCTTTCATGTCTCAATTTTTTACTGAATGTGGGTTAGTAGACCTCCTTCAGCTAAGATTTCCCCCCTAGCTGAAACCTTTAGTTACGTCACTGCCTATGATATGCATGATTAGCCTCACAAAACCTCTGAAACGGACGTTCTGCTTTGGCATTTGCTTTGATGGAATTGATACATTTGGTCACAGAATAGAGTATTTCGTGCAGTGTAGGAGCAACATTTTTTGCAACTAAATTTTCCTGTGGGTAACACAATGCACAGCTAACATGCTTGGATTGTCGTCCTATAGGGGTAAACAGGTGAAAGCTTTACATCTACCAATCAGTTTGATTGTGAAAAAGTGTCTTTCCATTTTGGATTCCCAAAATTGTTTCATAATATCTTCATCCTACACGCCCCACCAAAGTTTGCAACGCAACACTGGTAGGGCACAGGCCCCACGTTGAGAACAAACTGCTCTAATCCTTATTATCGAAAGGGAATGTGCATATGGTTCGGTTATTCATTCATATGAGTGCCCTCCTTATAGCAACCTAAATGCCATCGGGTAACAGCATTCTACAGTGAACCACCAGCAACATTTTGTGGATCCAGCAACAGGAGTAAACGCACAGGAATTGAGTGATCAAAGTTGGACGCTAAAACTATATTACTGAAGAGAATACGAGGTGTTAGTCGTCAGTTGTTCCAGTCTCATCTTGACCATTTTTTGCTGGAAGGTGATGAGAAAAAATTCCAATGATTTATTTGTGTCGTTCTTGAAAGATGTTCAAAATGCGTATCGCTAGAACAAATGTATGGAAATTATGATGGCATGTTTATTTTTACCGTTCTTTATATATTGCTGTGGTAGACCTCAGGCTATAGTGCTAACGGGAGGTAGATCTCACGCTATAGTGTGGTAGACCTCACACTATAGTAGCACCACTTTGTTTATCATAAATTTTTATGTGATCAAAGAGAAATCAATAGGATGTGATTGAAGGCACAATTAGTTGATCAAACAAGAAGAAAGTCACAAGTGCGACGTTTCATCAAATGAAGGTTTACATCAACAGCAATGAGTCACCTTAATTTGTTTCAGATAAAGAGCTCATGGAGATTAGTCAGCGTGTCACTAAAAAATTTAAAAACTTTGAACTAAGGCTGCCACAAAAACCTCAAGGAACTATTTTGTTCTGTCCATCCACAAGTAGAGCAGGCTTGATTGCGTCATGAACGTTACCGGAAATTGATTTCATCGGACATTAGCAACATGGTCATCAATACCGTTTTGCGTTATTCAATTCAGCATTCTCTTAAATACAGGCTAGGTTAGGCACATGCAATAGTTGTTTTACTTGCATGAACACGGATCAAAAACCCACTAAATTACTGATATGGAATAGTTTTTGCCTTTTTCCTCAAAAACGTTTTGTGAACAAACTATTTCGTATTTCAGTGACCTGAAATGTAATGCACTAAACCAGTGTTCCCTCTAAGGTGCGCAACTGCGCAGTACTAGCAGACAACTTGCGCCTTGCTATCTCAATCTCGCGTACTTCCAACATTCTAAATTTAATACTGCGTATCTATCGCATCACCCTGTTACCGATTGGAACGCTTTGGTGGTTGCGTGTCTGCATGGTTGCGAAATTTCATGCGCTCAGTGCGCAATGAAACAAACATTTGCTGAACGATTTTCTTAGAACGAACACTGCACCGAACTATAGTAAGCTGTGGGCTTTGCTGACGTAAACAAGCTGTGAGCCTACTTTTAATTTGGGAAAAAAGATTTGATATTTCAAAATTTTAGAGGAATAGGTAGCCAAGTTGGTATTTTCAAGACAGCTTGATGCACACAACTGGAATTAAAGGCATTCTGTTTTACAGCTAAGAGCTATTTCACATATATTTATACGGGTAAATGTTTTTCTGTATCATAATATTAACACAGGTAAAATCCCCAAGACAAAAGAAATCACCACAGAAGCGAAAGTGTATTTTTCACCTTATGCGCAGGCAGTGGCGTGCAGACGGGGGGGAACGGGGCGACGGTCCCGGGCATCCAAGGCCAGGGGAGCATCCAAAGAGTGGAATTACAAAAATTGAAATGCTGTAACTTGATGATTTTCCTATTGCACGTCCACTGATACATGCTGCATGGATTTAGTTTTAGGAAACTTGTTTTGTTGTCAATACCAATTTTTTCGTATTCAAATGCCAGTAATTCTCACCTTCTTCAATACCAGGGACCTGTACTTTAGGTGTGCAGCGCACACCCAATCAAACTAATAGTGACGTGACTTGTTCCAGATCGTGGGATCAATGGAAAATCGCAAAAAAGGATTGAAAGATAATCAGGGTCGAAAAAAAACCGGCCTAAGAAAAACAATTCACATGTTTTTTTTTATTTTAATCCGTTTTTTTGGGGGTTTTATGAAAAGAAACAAGTTTTTGTTCTTTTTTTAGAAAAAAATACAAAAACCCTATTCTGTATTGTTTTTATTGCATCATGCAATATCACCATTTTCAGAATTACACAATAATAACTTGTTATACCTATAATGGCATTTAAGTTTGAGGGTAAAGAATTGTTCCCCTTCTTAGTTTTCGCAACGTGTTGTTGGTCAATTCACTCCAAAGTGGTAAGGTTTGCAAAGCATGCACACAGCAAACAGAGAAAAGCCACTCCCACACAAACTCAGCAGTTTCACGTCACGTTTATGTAGCCTACATGCCCTGCCAGTTCAGCATCTATATAGTGTATTTTTTCAACATATGGTTTGGCATGGTCCATCATCAGAAACAGTTTGGATCCAGAGAAGGCAGAAAATTTGGTTAAAGTATACCGATTTTACACAGGTGACGAAGATAACCAGTAGAATTTACTCAAACTGGTCGAATTATTTATTCTCTTCTTTTTTCAAGTCCTTCAAATTCCGTCTCTGTTTGTTTTGATTCATTGAAAAAGTTTACAGTTAACTGTACAAGTGTGCTGCTTATTTTACTTTTAACTTAATAGTACATTTTTCAAAGAAAAAAAAGAGTGGGGTTTATGGTGGGTTTTAGTGGTTTGTATTAAGTGGGCTTTTTTGAAAACACCTGGGTGGTGTTTTCGTTAGGCCCAATTACTACAAACTTGAAGATAGTTATGGACCTTTAATTGATTTTCTGAGTCAAAGTTCAAAACTGTCCTATTTCAATTTGGTTTAGCTGATTTTATGATGTATCATTAGTTTCCCGTTTCGTTTTTTGTGCTAATACCGTCGAACACCTCTGCTTGCAATATGTGATTCGTTTGGAGCTTCGTCAATAATTGGTAGTTCAGGCGGATTGATCATAACAGCACACACAAGCCCGTATCTGTTCTGTCCTCCCAGCAGTTGTACACATAACAACCACATAAAAAAACGAAATTTTCTTGTGTGCTATTAAGCGCGTTCTCAATTATTGCGTTGTTTACAAATTTTAAACTGTGAACCCTGGGTGACCGACATCCCAGCCGCACCTTCTTTGCTCGACTGCTGTTCAACTAGACATCCGCGCAGCATTGTATTTTTGTAGTTGTGAACTGCGCTGACGTAGCACTGAGTGTGTTCAACCCCCCAGTTTTAACGTGTTGCGGGATAGTTTTGCAGTTATGCTCTGTCTCAGGAGACGGCTGATATATTATGTTCATTGCAGTGACACATTGTAGCCTGCAACGAGTAAAGAGAGTGCGTGTAGAATAAAATGCAGAGCGAAGCCGGAGAATGGAGCACGGCGGGAGCATTGTCCCCTCTGCCCTTTCAAAATAGGGTGCAACAGAGGCGGAGGTGCTTTTTCATAGCAGTATAATAGGTAATTTCATGATTTATGAAGATCGACTTGAAATAAATTTATTGCAACTATTCGGGCACGCAGAAAATTCAGAATGATTTTCTATAATATATGTTTTTATTTTTGAGGTTAACATTGTTGATGAGCAGAAACAAACATAATTGGTAACGATGTTTTTATTTTTTATAAGTTTGCATTGACCTCAACATATCTACTGCTCCCCTGCCCTATCGCTGCTCCGGCGTCCCTGAATATGCATGTTGTGTTAACACACTTCGCCAAAACATTGGTTCGCAAACTTGACGTCTCAAACAGCGTATATCCAGTAACTATCACCAGCATAGGCCTACGCCACTGCTCAATACTAGAATTTGGTAGGAGGAGCGTTCAATAAAGCAGTTGCCCCGGATATCGCTAGACCTCTGCACGCCACTGTGCACAGACGAACAGTTCTCATTTGATCAAACGCAAAAACTGTTTTGTAATACACATCTATTTCGCAAAAAATGTCTGACACACCTTTTTCAGAGACTATTAACATCAGATTGCTAGCAGATGCAAAAACTGCTCTCCTGAGAATCTTTAGAGTTATTTGATGAGTGTTGTTTTTATATTTAGCATGTGTACCGTAATTCCACGAAAAACAAATAGCAAACTTACTATACAGTAATTCCAGTAATAGTGACTCACCTTCCCCTCATCCATCACTAAAATCTTGTCACAAGTAAGAACCGTGTTAAGACGATGAGCAATGGTCAACATTGTACAATTAGCAAACGCTTCGCGTATCGTGTCTTGCACCAAACTATCGGTCTCGCTGTCGATGGCAGCTGTGGCTTCATCGAGCATTATGATGCGGGAGTGTCGAAGAATGGCTCGAGCCATGCAAAGCAGTTGTCGTTCGCCAACACTGAAGTTTTCACCGTTTTCAACGACTTCGCTGTCAAGTTTATTTGGAAGTTCGCTGATCTGCAGCAAAATTAGTTGAGAAATAAAATGAAGGCTTAAGAAAACGTCTGCTGTACGATATGCTACAATAGCATCTGAAACAGTGCGTAGCTTTTTTATTTTGTTTCCCTTTTACCAAACAAAATTATGGGATTTACCACGAAAACACTCAATGATTATCATTTACGAATAAACGAAATTAACAACTTAGTCGAGAATAAAATATGGTTCGCCAGAAACCTGCTCAAGCCTACTTCATTGGAATACAAATAACATGTGAAAATGGGCAAAAGAATACTTTTGCTACATGGGTGGCGATCCCCCAGGAATAAGAATTTCACTCCCACGGGTAAATATACTCCAGTTTAAAAAATGTTGTTCCAAAATGTTCAAGATTATCGTTGAAGCGCATAAATTGCATCATCCGGTGTACAATAATTTTTCAAAAGTGTCATGTATCAACACCTTATGAGTTTGACAGTCATCGAAAGAAAAGACGGAATCCTGCGCTCAATTTCCCTAAAATTTAACCGATACCGACGAAATCACAGCATAGACAGAAGAAATGAAAGCAGCCACCTCGTGATCCAGTAAATGTAGTGTTGGTTATAAGAAAACTGATTGTCCTTAAAATTAGGCTTCAGAGTTCAAAATATTCATTGTTTACGGTCACAACCGCAGACAATCTGGAATAGCGAGAAATTATGACCATAAATATGCAAAAATATTTATTTTTGGAACATTTTGCATTTCACCGTGTGTTTTAAGGATTGTAGAAATTCGTTCCCAACAGTTTTGTTTGCTGAGATCTGTAGTACACAAACATGCTAATTACACTCGATTGTCAAAAATCACTTGCATTTTTCTAGTTATTCTAAGTATCTTCTGAGAAAGTTAAATGTTGTTGCAAATCACAGGCAAGTTGCTGCAAACATTGCAAAAGAGTTCAAACATCGCAAAATCGTTGATGGTCAGTTGTGCACAGTATGCGCCATTTTATGTTCTTAGAACGACTACATAATTTGTAACAAAAAAACAGTTCATATGTGCAAATACTCGTGTCTATATTTCATAAACGATACGCTATAGCGTCTGATGCGAGCGTCTAGACTTGAAAACTTAACGAAGCTATAAATTCAAATCCCATTTATAGCAGATATTTTTATGACGCCTTTCTTTTATGCTGAAATGTAGGCCCACATGTTGGCTCCGTTTCTCGCTTATCAACATGGACATCAAACAAAATTTTTAGAGTTGGAAAGGCTGGTCTGATAAAATACAACCCAACCAATCATTTTCGGAAGTTACCAGACGCTTCACGTGGCATCTCTCCAAGGCCTTCCATATTTCGTCATCGGCGCGCTGCCGAAATGGATCGAGGTTATAACGGACGCTTCCTGCAAACAGCACGGGATCTTGCGGAATGATGGTCAGCTTCTTTCGAAGGTCTTCGAGGCCAATGTTTGCGATATCAACGTCATCGATCAAGATTTTACCTCGATACAGCTCAACCAGACGAAAAAGCACAACACCAATTGACGATTTGCCTGGAACGACCGCAAGCTCTTTTGGTTCAAAAGTAAAAAAAAAATATTTTTTCATGCTTCTTCACTTTGCAAAGAACACTCTTTTATTTCAGCATGCTTCACCAGATTAACGCAATATTAGTAACAAACTGCCTTTCATGTGAAAGCCCGTGAATTTCCAGGTTTTGCACATGTGGTCTGCTCAGGAAACCTCTAAACGCTGTACGAGTCGGGAAACGACGGGTGCAATGCAACCCAAAATTTGATTACAATTTCCTGGGAGATATGGCATCCACTACTTTCAGACCAAACTATTTTTGACTTCCCACGTCCATTTTTAATCACTTTCACAACAAAGTCGTATCTGCGCTGCGAAACATACATAGCATGAAAATTTTATACACTGTACCCCCAAACAACTGCTTTTCCAAAGGGAAATTTTGTTTGTGTGTAGAAAACGTCATGAGCTTTCTAGATCCGTTTTTGTTCATATCAAGTTATGGTGTCGGAATTCTTTTCACATATAAGGTTGCCGATGTAATACTTGGTCAAAAACGTTTTGCACTTTAAAATCACATTTAAATGTTAAGGTAGTAAGGTGCACAAAATTTGCTACACCTCAGGTAACCATGGGGAATATAGTACCACAATTTTCTATTTGTAGACTTTTAGAGATATGTTTGCAAAATAACTCTAGTACCATTTCATTTGCCTCTAAAAATGAGGAAAAGTCATGAAAACACAGGTTTCTATCATTTTTCCAAGTATATAAAATCAAGAAAAAAACAAGCCTCTGGATAGTGGACCACCCATAGGATTCCTGAGCAGGTTAGTTGTTATTTAAAACATGATGAAAATGGAATCTAACCTAAAACGCTTGATTTTCCGCAGCAAACTCAATTATGGACTAGCCACTTGAAACACGGCATTATTTGCTGGTCACCTAAATGCTTTGGACAATATAAATTCTTCTTAAAGTCGGGTAGTCAACAAAAAATTGATGACAGACATTTCCGCAAAAGCATAATATCACGAACCTGACCCGGTGCGGCCAACGATGCCGATTTTTTCTTTGGAGTCGATGGAAAATGAAACGTTGCGCAAAACATCGGGTAAGCCTTCTCTGTACTTCATCGAGACCCCTTCAAAGCTAAAGCCCAAAAATCGCCGTTTGATTTAAGTGGTGAAGCAACGCGATCTTCCTTCATTGGCAAACAAGGTCACTATGCCGAGTGCTACACCACGCAAATCAGACTCTCAGATAGCTGCAAGTTTAGTTTCAGCGAAGTACCTGAAATTACCTAACATCAGATCTTTAAAAAAGATTCTAGCTATGAATACCTGGTAAAATTTGAAGGAAGGATTTGGTTAATACAGAAAATACTGCATGCATATAAAGAATTAGAGCACAAGAAATACTGTAGAAGTGCAGTTTCATCATTTGTTGATTATAACTCACAGCCTTTTTGACCATAAATATTTGTAGAAATTCACGCATGTGTATGCTACATGAAAAGGGCTATTCGATGGACGTCTCTTGCTTGTTTATTTCAAAGCTTCCAAATGTTTTTTTGTAGAAAGTGTAGGCATATACCAGAATAGTTGTACTATTATCCACACCCAAACATCTAAAGCAGTAATATCAGAACAAGCAACTATGCCACTAAATTCAAACAATTGTTGCCAATTTATTACAGCCTCATGTAGCAAACAACCGGAAAGTCGTCAAAACTCACTTCGTTTTAATAAACTAACTGCTTGTGCAGGCGGCACTTAGACCTTTGGTATTGTCACATTTCAGAATACTCTTTCTGTATGTAGAAACAAGATACTCGGTTAAAACCGGTTTGATTTAATTGTCTCCCAAGATCATAGCGAATCGAAATCACCTGATCTTTCCTCCTGCTGGCCAGTTTTCGGGTGGTCGGTTGTCCGCAGGGACACTGTCCCCTTCTGATGAACAACAGTCCACGTATTCTTGAAGCCTTTCCACAGAAGTGTACAATGATTCCGCTTCAATTGCGTACCGAACGAACAGTTGCAGCATTCCTGTCATCTGTATAGTTGACGATTGCACTCCTGTTTGTCGTTTTCGTTTAACAATCGATAACACAGGTCAACAAAAAAACACTTTTTGTATACGAGAATATGACGTAATTTTTTTAGATAAGCTTTGGGTGCTGATTCCAAATTTGGCAGTCATTTTCTTGTGGCACATCACATTTTGAAGTTACAGCGAAAGGCTGTTTTAGATATATAAACAGTTCTATGCTAATACAGTATATTAGCTTTTGTGTCCAAGTGAAAAATGACCTGATAATTCAGTCTATATAAAGTTTGTAAATTTATTAAGAATGATCAAAAAGACAAGTTGAACAAACAAGCAGAGGACTCCTGGCCTTGATAGTGGAACTCATGTAAAATTTCTATAAGTATTTTGAACAAGACTTTCTTTTAAAAAGTGTGGCTAGATCACCACGATACAACATCCAGCGAGCGATACCATCATCGATTCTTTTCAGAACCCCTGGTATCTTGCTTGCATAGCTTGAATATTATTCACCCTGGTAGTCACTCATGGCATCAAGGTTTTCCAAAAAACATCGGTGTGGATGAAGAAAATGCATCTTTAGAGATGTATGCAAGCCCAACTCCATGTAAGCTAAAGCAATTCTGCAACTCCTGCTTAAAAACAATTAGCCTTTAATGTTTCTGATAAAGATCGAGCATATCCACCTGACTGCCTTCTGAGCTTGTGACTCCAGTGCATTCTTAACTGAACATTCTTAAGTTGAAGTTCCGATCTGTCAAAACCTCTACAAATCTATAGGCCTACAAAATTCCTTAGTTGAATTTAGCTTTCCCGAGATCAGGAAACTTGTCACACAAATAGTAAAATTAAAGCTACTGAAATTGCATTTGGCCAGTGCTTTCACAAAAGTTTTCATCAATCCCAATTCTATACGCAGAGGTGACATCAGGACATATCATGATTTGCTAATGGAGGATGCTGAACTCCTGAATACTGTTCACTCCAGGAATACGTGAGTTTCTTGTGGACGAATATTGCTTTTCATAGTGATTCCCAGTAGCACCTAGAGTGGTTGTCCCATGAACATCAAAAACAGCAGTACTTGGTAGCTCCTATGTGCATTCCCATTAATAGGCTTATGACCTCTTGACAGTTCCACACAGGCTCCACTGGTAGGCAGTATAGCCAACGAAAAAGCATTCAAAACAATCTGATTGTTATCATATGATTCATTCAAATTAACAGAATATGCAGTGGGGATTTAACGTTTTAAATTGCCTGTGTGCACAGAGATATCAATATGTCACTCAATAAAACAAATTCTTGCATTTAAATTACTCAGTTCCGGTTGATAAAGTTGCCTTACTTTCACAAATGGTATGTCTGCTACATCAATTATTATTCTGTGTTACGTCACAATGCAAAACAATGCTACTTTCCGTTGTTCATAGACCTTGGTAGGCTAGGTAACTGGTAACCAAAAAACACAGAAATCTCAAAAACTAGATGTGCTACAAAAAACATAATGACATTTTTGAAATCAGCGTCAAAAATACTTTTAGGAGCACTTACTGCAATCACCGTTTAAATTTTGCGGTTGACCAGTGTAAGCTACACTTGACGGTATACACAGAAAATAGGTCGAAGAAAAGTTACGTTTAGTATCTTTATTCAAACTCTATTTATGGCTACTTTACAGTACTTCAAACTTTGTTTCATGTGACTATACCTGATCCTTTACAGTTCCTTGGAAAACCGTATTTGGAAAGCTTGCAAACAAAACTTGAGTCAAATAAAGTGTTTGCATTTATCCTGAAATGTCTCGATCCAGCAAAACAACAACGTCAACAAAGTACTTTCCAAGTGATACAGTATAATACAGATTTAGGTTGGTGAGTTGATACATGCCAATTCTTCTCCGTTTTTAATTCAGTACAAACCTACTTTGTTCTGAAGCCATTATGCAACTGCGTGTTGGTCTTTCCTGGCTGTTGCATTGTCTAACTTTTTCAAGGGAAGTACCTAAAAATGTCTGTCCGCAAGTTAAACACGTACTTGAATGGCATAAGTCAAAGCGAGACCAACGACTGCTGATCCCTTAGCGATTCCAAACAACGCAGGTTGGGCGACGGCAACAACCGAAAGAATGGCCACCAAGAAATTGATTGTGATTGTGAAACAGTCCAGTCTTTGCGCTATCCAGAACTGAGCGAAGTAATACGCCTGAAGTGTTCTCGTGTGAACGTCGACCAGGTTCTCGAACCTTTTCAAGATGACAAGGGAAAAAAGACATAACAATATCAAAAGACATAAATAATTTCGTAGCTACGTGATACATAAGTAAACATCAAACCTGAAATAGATAAAATCAAAGCTGGCTTTTTAATGTGTAATGAAACGTTGTTGATGTTACTCAATCTTGTAATTTTTTGTTTTTGGAAAACCCCGCAAGCTTACGCTAAGCTTTGTATTTTAAGATCAGGCCTCACAGTGACTAGCATGCAATCTAAATACATCTTGGTATAGAAAACGCATGCAAAGTGTAAACAAGACATTCTTTATGAGCGTTGCAATAAACGTCCTAATATTTTCTGCAAATTACGAACTTATTACGGTAGCCTTGAAAATGTATTAAAACATAACCTTTGTTGAAAAAGCGAAATGTTTGTTTAAAATTCGTTAGAATTTTTTTACATCTGTGTGAGTTTTCTGCTAAATGAAACACCAGGAATTTCCCTCTACATTAGCGTTCTCAAAAGTTATACTGTACTTTTTCATAAAATTGTTGCTTTTCTTGTACGCATGAATTGAGGACAAGCCACTGGTAGTAGCAGTTATGTGGGAGATCCATGGTGACCTGAAATGAAACAGTTCCACAGTTAGTGGCAACAACACATTTCTTAGGCCTATTCGTTTTTGGAAAACCTGACAAAAATCAAACCGTTTCAGAGGACTGAGTCTCAAACGACAAAAATCTGCATTGCGATCACCGGACCGTTTTCGGCATTTATACTGTACAATTATTCTCTTGCTTACATTCAAAGGAAAGCCATACAGTCGAGCTCTGCAAACTATTGTTGCATTTCACTGGTTGAGGAATGGAGGCTGCCGTTTAGCTAGCAGCACGAAAACAAATTTTGTAGGGCTTGTAAAACGAACAGCATAAGCAGTGATGTTCAAAACATCACTTAAAGCTCTTGTAGAAACACAGTGAAAGCCGAAAAGATGAAATTTGAAAAGGCATGCGGTGTCCAAAACTTTCAATATCTCTTAACGTTTCATTAATTGTCCCAAAGTTTAGTATTAGATATTTCACACCAGTTTCCATTCATAATTAATCATACTGTGCCCGATTTCGTTTCTTATTGTTTTTTTTGTTGTTGTTGTTCATAATCAATCTCACAGCATCGTTTTCCTTGAAAACGTGACAGAAATTATGTACATATCAAAAATACATATCAAACGAGATCCTTTATTCATGTTGGTAGCTGCTGCAAGCCACCATGCTACTAACAAAGCAGCTCACCTGCAAACATTTTCAAATCTTTTGAACTCCCTTGATCCATCACGGAACAATATGAAATAGGTAACAAAAAGAGTGCAAAGAGCAACAACAACTACCAGGAACAAAGGGAAAACAAAGCAGATGGTTCCCAGAGAAATGACCATGACAAAAAACTGCCAAAGAAAAAAATTGTCGCTGTTGCATTTGCGCTTTTGGAACTTGCTCAGACAAATAGGATTTCGTCTTGTATGAATTTTTACTTGTTTGTATGTTGAGTAACAACGTCCAAAGCCCGAACTTGGTAGGGTTTTGTACATGCACTAAGTGACCAAAATTAAAAAATTAGGCCAAGTTTTAGGCCAAAGCAGGAAAGGTATCACAAGGTTTCCACAATTAAGCTTTTTTCAATTTGGTTCTCGCAAGACTTCAATTATTATTAGCTTTAAAGTTATGTTCTCTTGATATTGCTTTTAACCATAAAGGATAAAAAGATTTCAAATCTCATAGTATACACCCATAGAACATGCTACCAACTGCAACATCTCGATTCCAAAAAACGTACTTGTTGTAGAAAAGCGTTTTGCACAAACGGAAGTCTCCCGTCGATCTCGTCAACATCATTTGAAAATCTGCGATAGAATTGTTCCGGATGTTCTTACGTTAGGCGAAAATGAACAAAATATAGCACCCACTTCGTTAAGAATATTATGTTCTATTATTGCGAAACATAATGCAAAATGCAGTACTTACCTGTTGAGCAAGCGTCCTATCGGTGTGCAATCGAAAAAAGTCATAGGGCACTTCAAGACAGTTTTCAAACATTCTTCATGGAGAAAGGAAGAAGCCCTCACAGACACAGGTGGGTATACCAGGGATCGAAGAAAGAGAAATACAAGAGAACCAAGCAAAATTGACGCGTAAATAAACTGTGAATAGATGTGAAATGTTACCAGATATAAAAGATTTTGCTCAGTAAAGATTTCAGCAGTGCTTAACCGACGAAATCAGACTAATAAACATAACACCAGAATAGAAATCGCCTTGGCATAATATTCTGCTGTAATCTGGTTCCTTCGTAGTTTTACAATAATTACAAGCAGTTAATTTTAATTTGCTATACATGTCTTGATTTCAGTGGCATGGAACTTGCTTTTATGATTTAGAACATTTTAAATTGGTCTCGGACAGTAACACCAAATACACTCAAGGAATCTCAGCGCATTTATTCAGTTGAAGGAAGCGCTGCTGTGGCAAAAAAGAATGTATCCTCTTATATCGGCGCTCCTCGTCAGAACAAATACACTCAGGTTCTTCACAGTGATTAAAGTATGAAAACAGCGTTCAACAACAATTGCAGTTTAAAAGGTGTTAAGTCACACCCATCCAGCTTTGAAAGTGTAGGACTCGCAAGTATCACTGATGAGCAGTTTTTGAGTGCTGATAAACACGAAATACCTGGTAAAGGTATGTGCTCGTGTTGGTTACAATATTGGGATCTTTCCTGCAAATGGATCTTCCTGTCACGTTGTAATTAGCAGTTGATGTTGACGAAACATTGGAACAGGACAACTGGTAAACGAAAGTGATTGCTGTCATTCTTGTATTCCACTATACAGTATAAGATTCTGTCGCATCTTAAGTCAGGAAAACGTGAACAGGCAACTCCTTGAAATAAGCCAAACTGCTTCGTTTCATGTTTTCAATAAAGGTTTGTCACCAAGGATTAGCGAATTTCTGCTAAGGAAAAGTTCTTTAATCGTTTGGAGATTTCTTTGTTTCAAGTGACAAATGTGGTGTTCATGGTCATAGGCGTACGGGAAGGCATTTTACTGGGGGGGCGGAAAAAATTTGCCCTGAAAATAACAATTTGCCCTGAAACTAACTTTTCACTTTAATACGAATGGGGCCTGAAACCTTATGTAAATCTGTTCTATACAGTTGAATTCGTTTATAACGGCTTCCCCTGTAACGTCAATTCGCCCTTAACGTTACATTTTGCTTGGTAGCGATGGCATCTTTTATATGCATTTCAATTCGCTTGTAATGCCAATTCGGCAATAACGTTCTTTATGCAATCCTCTAGAGGTGCCGTTATAGGCAAATTCTGTAGTTACCTTGCTTGTTAACTCAAGGGGTTGAAGTTCCTTGCGTGTTGTGTTCTCCCAAACAAGAAATTTTACGGTAATTGCTTTTAGTGATGCAAATATGTACGCGACTTCGATGACGCAACGCAATGTTTTAAAAGCGACGGTTCCGGATTGTATGGTCCGACTCCCGAAACCTGCCTGTGTTATCGCTGCTGTGCGCTTGAGCAAGGCACAACACATCAAGCGCCGGTTGTCTGGAAACTTGCCCAAGTGCAGGCCGCCGGCCCGCGGTTTGTTCGTGGACCGGCGTACGATATACTCGTACTTCACTGCAAATGCCAACCGTTGAGTGCCGGGTCGTATGTTTTCCTCTATAAAGTACGAACATTTCGTAGAAGTCTCTAGCAACCAGAAACATATATTTATAATGTTCGCTGACGTACGGTGTGGTCAGGAAAGCATTTCAAAGCAACCATGGTATATTTTGCCTGCAGTCATGGTGGTTTTGCCTGCAGTCACGCACGCGTTTCGCAGAGTACGGAAATAAGATCGGCCTGCTGTGACCATATGGCTGATTGTCTCGTCACATAGCATTTCATTAAGAGCGGTTTCTAATGTAATGTGGATAAACAACCACTCAGAAATTTTCTTATAAAACCTACCATGTAGAAATTTGATGATTTTTGCTTGAGCAAGAATATTTTTTTCGACAGCAAGTAAGTGCTTCAGCCGTGTGTTCGACGCTGCTTCACAAACATTCGTCCTTGACAGATTTCAAATGACCCGTTTGTGTAAAGCATTTGTGAACGCATGCCAATGCAGAGTGCATAAATAATTACTCAAAAATTTTTTACTGAGTTAAAATATATCATGTAGAGTTTTGACGATTTTTGCTTCAGCATAAATATTTTTGTCGACAGTAAGTAAGTGCTTCAGCCGTGTGTTCGACACTGCTTCACAAACATTCGTTCTTGGCAGATTTTAAATGACCCGTTAGTGTGAAGCATTTGTGAACGCATGCCAGTGTGATGTGGATAAAAAATTAGTGTGAGGTGGAACATTATGTAAAAAGTTAGACAGTTTTGGCTGCTACAAAATTGTTTTGTTTTCAACAGCAAGTAACTGCAGGAGCCGTCTGTTCGGCTGCTTCAAAAACATGCGCGCTGCTTAAACATTCGCACTTGGCAGTTTTCAAACGGCCCGTTAGCGCAAAGCCTTTGTGAGGCAGGAAGGGCATCGCGAAGAATAACACTCGTTGATTTGCGAAAAAGCAGTAATTCAGTGATCGCGACTTGTGATCTTTTCGCTGCTTCCCAACAATACATTTCAATGGAGATTAGAGTTCAACAGAGAACACTAAAGGTTGCTGCCAACAATAGCTTGCACAGCACCCTTGCCGCTCGTCCTTTCCAATCGCAACAACGCCAAGCATCTGAACATGCGTGCATAACTTTTTCACAAATCTCAAACCATATTTACGACCAGCTGATAAAAATGTTGTCGTTTTTTCCTCTCGTTTCATGAACTACCATCTTGACATGCGGCTGCTACAAGGTAATCACAACATGTTCTGTGATATTCACATTTTTCTGCAACAACAACAGCAGAAGCGTTACATTTCAGCATCCAAGAGCTGATAATTGTCGAATGCTCAGCCCACATGCAAGTAAAATTTTGCGTTGTTTTTTTGTGCAAAGAAAATTTTGTGTGGCTTTTTCATGC